>ENA-OZAA01000199-OZAA01000199.1-human-gut-metagenome-genome-assembly--contig:-NODE-199-length-42936-cov-6.513468_pt1 | contig 42936 bp, 37 predicted proteins | sample MGYA00244204_ERZ653492 | MGnify/ENA primary metagenome ERZ653492 (study PRJEB26926, sample SAMN06164980) | human gut metagenome | biome: ENVO:00009003; feature: ENVO:2100002; material: ENVO:00002003... | reverse complement strand
ACAGGTCCCACAGCGCCCGGAGATGCACGGTGGCACCGTCCCCGGAAATTTCCACCGGGATTATCCTTTGGGCCCCCAGGGCGAAGCGCCCCAGCAGCTGAACCCCGACCAGGCACACCGGCAGCTGCCACACGCCGCCCCGGCCGGCGGCATTCACCGCATACCCCAGGGCCATGGTCAGCAGGACGAACACCCCGCCGGTCTTTCCATCCGGGCCGTAGGCCACCAGGGCCATGGCACCAAGGATTGCCAGACGCCAGGGCAGCCCGGCCAGAGGCCGCAGCGCTGGGCGAAGGCAGACCCCGGCATAGGCGGCCCCCAGGGCCGAGGCCAGCAGAAGCCGCCAGGGCCGCAGCCCCTTCCCCGCCAGGTTCCCGGTGCCTGCCAGCAGCAGTGCGTTGATGCAGAAATTCAGTGCCGACACAAAACAGAGCTTGCTCAGTGTCCTCCCCCCTTCCGGACAGCCCCCACTATACCCCGGGGGCAGGAAGAAGGCAGTCGGTTTGCATCTGCATCCGGGCCGCAAGTTCCCGCCCAGGGCCCCGGCATTCTGCGGCAACCGGGGCAAAGCTCCCGGGGGTGCCTCCGGGGCAGGGCCGGAAAAAGAAAAACCATCCCCCATCACGTCACGACTTTTGTGAGCGATGGGGGATGGGGCTTATTTCTGGGAATCGGACGGTCTTTCCACGGAGCGGATGTTTTTTTCCGCCTTCTGCCGGGGAATCATCAGCTCGTGGCCGCAGCCCATGCAGCGCAGCCGAAAATCAGCGCCGGTACGCAGCACCAGCCAGCGTTTTTCCCCGCAGGGATGGGGCTTTTTCATCACAAGCACGTCGTTCAGGCGAATGTCCATGGGCTCCTCCTTATTTTTTCACTGCATCCCAATAGGCCTTGGAGGCCTGCTCCAGCTTATTGGGGCCGAATTCGTAGTAGTGCTTACCCACCAGGGCATCCGGCAGGTATTGCTGCTGCACCCAGTGGTTGGGGAAATCGTGGGGATACAGGTAGCCCTGCTCCCGCTCCATGGTATAGGTATCGGCGTGGACGTTTTGCAGGTGCCGGGGGAAGTCCCCGCCCAGGCCCTTGCGTACATCCTCCAAGGCGGCATCCAGCGCCAGGTGGCCGGAATTGGACTTGGGGGAGGTGGCCATCAACACGGCGGCATCCCCCAGGGGGATTCTGGCCTCGGGCATTCCCAGCATCAGGGCCATATCCACGCAGGACTTCACAATGGGCAGAATTTGGGGGAAGGCCAGCCCCACATCCTCTGCCGCAATGACCATCAGCCGCCGACAGGCGGACTGCATCTGCCCCGCCTCCAGGAGCCTTGCCAGGTAGTGGCAGGCGGCGTCCGGGTCGGAGCCCCGGATGCTCTTTTGCAGGGCGGAGAGCAGGTCATAATAGTTATCCCCTGCCCGGTCGGCCCGCATGGCGCTTTTCTGGGTGACGGCCTTGGCATCCTCCAGGGTCAGGGGAAGTTTGTCCCCTGCCGGGATACCGGCGGAGAAGAGCACCTCCACCGCATTCATGGCCTTGCGTAGGTCGCCGCCGCAGGCCCCGGCGATGTATTCCAGCGCTCCCTCCTCCGGCTGGGCCGTCAGGGCCGTGCGCTGCTCCATATACGAAACCGCCCGCTTCACCGCCTGCAATGCAGCGGCGGCGGAAATCTGCTTGAATTCAAACACCGTGGAGCGGCTGAGAATGGCGTTGAAGACATAGAAATAGGGATTCTCCGTGGTGGAGGCAATCAGGGTAATTTTTCCGTTTTCGATGTATTCCAGCAGGGATTGCTGCTGCTTTTTGTTGAAGGACTGAATCTCGTCCAGGTACAGCAGCACTCCGTTGGGGGCCATGAAGGTATCCAGCTGGGCCACGATTTCCTTCACATCCGCCGTGGAGGCTGTGGTGGCGTTGAGCTTAAACAGGGTGCGGTTGGTCTGCTGGGCGATGATATTGGCCACGGTGGTCTTGCCTGTGCCGCTGGGGCCGTAGAAGACCATATTGGGAATTTTCCCGGATTCAATCAGGCGGCGCAGCACCGCCCCCGGCCCCAGAATATGCTCCTGCCCGAACACCTCGTCCAGCGACTGGGGCCGCAGCAGGTCTGCCAGCGGCTGATACATGGCAGCGCCTCCTCTCATTTTCTTCGCATTATAGCACAAATTTGCGAAAATGCAACGTATTTTCCGGCACAAAAAAGGATGCGGGAAGCCGCATCCTTTGGGGGTTATTTCTTCCTTCGCTCTGCATAGCGCCGGAGATATTCCATTTGCTCTTTATCCTCCTGGGCACGGCTTTCTCCGTCTCCCGAGGCCGCCAGCAGCAGATACATCAGCCCCGCCACCGGGAGCAGGCAGGCAAGCAGCACCATTTCTCCATCCCCCCTGGGGCAGTATATGCACCGGGAGGAAAAAAATACTCTGCTTACAGCCCCAGCAGCTCCCGGGCGAAGTCTCCGGCAGCGGCCATGGCCTCTTGGGGCACCAGGTTCCAGTTGGGCTTGCGCTCGTCCAGGTTGTGGGAGTCGGAGCCAATGAGCTGGAATTCGTCCCGGGCCAGCATCTTCATGGCCTTGCGGCGGCCCAGGAGACCGGCGAAGTGCGAGCAGTTCACCTGCATCAGGATGCCATGCTCCCGCAGCTCTTCCCAGGTCTTCTTGTCCCGGCAGAAGGAGCTGTAGCGCTCAATGTGGGCCAGCACCACCTGGATGCCCCGCCAGCCGTTCAGCTCCAGCACCGTGCGGATAACCCGCTTGTCCCAGGGGAAGAAGGGCATTTCCAGCAGCAGCACGCCGGTATCGCCGATGCACAGGGAGCCTATGTCCTCTGCCCTGTCCATATTGTCGAAATACTGCACCTCTGCGCCCAGCAGCAGCTGGGGGCAGCCCTCGTCCAATGCGGCGCTGAGCCTTTGGAAGGACTGGCTGCGGCGCTCCAGGAACCGGGCGGGAGCGTTCTGGCGGGCATAGAAATGGGGGGTGAGCACCACGGTCTCAATCCCCTGCTCCCGCTCCATGCGGAGCATGGCAAGGCTCTGCTCTACGTCCTTGCTCCCGTCGTCCATGCCGGGCAAAATATGTGTATGGAAGTCAACCATTTTCCGTTCCCCCTTACCGGGCGCCTCCCGGGTGTTTCCTGCCCAATGGAGCGGGCAGGGCCGAATGTAATTCTATATATTCTACACAAACGACCACGTTTTGTCAAATAGAATTCTCTCCCCTGAACGTGTGCATTTTTTTCGCATTCTTTTAGCAAATTTTCCCAAGGTAAAAATTGACAGTCCCATGGGCCGGTGCTATAATAACGTGGTCTCCGTATACATTTTTTTACAACACGAGAAATGGGGTGACCGGAATGGCCGGTGAACTTCGCATAAAAGCCGGTACCAAGCTGCGCATGGCGCTGGACGTGCCCATTGGCCAGACGCCGGATTTTTGCCTGGTATGCACCTTTGTAAAGGCCCTGGACACGGCATCGTTTTTGATTTCCATCCCCATGCAGGGGGGAACGACCCTGCCCCTGGACGAAGAGCAGAAGCTGCTGATTTGCTTCGGCTCCGGGGCGGATATGCAGATTGTGGCGGGCTATGCCGACGATATCGTGAAAGAGGGCATCCGCCGCTGCTGGAAAATCCGCCGGGTCTCCGAGCAGCGCCAGTTCTTCCGCCGCAGTGACGAGCGTCTGCGGGCCACCATCCCTATCCAATATACCCAGCCCACCTGGCCCGCCAACGAAGACGGCGTTATCCCCCCGGAAGAGGGCCGAGAACCAAATCATTCTGGCCAATTTCTTCACCCAGGCGGTCAGTGTCACCACTACCAACAGCAATCTGCTGATGTCCGGCAGCAACAACACCCTTGGCGCAACTCTGAAAGCCACCATTGGATTTGCAAGTGACACGGCGGCCCAGCTCTTCCGGGACTATGGCAGCAACAAGCAGCTGCACCAGCGGTTTGACCTGGTGCTAAAGCTATGCCAGGGAACCAGCGAAACCCAGGCCAGCCTGGCCAGCGGAACCACCCTACAGGTGACCTATCGGAAAAATGACACCGTCATAAGCACCGCCACCGTACCGGTAAGCGGCAGCGCAGCCAAGCTGACCTTCCCCGGAGACGGCATTCAGGTCAGTGAGCTGACCGGTAACCTGACCCTGGAGGCCCAGGTTCTGCTGACCTACACCGACCCCGGCATCCTACAGCAGTTCCCCGCCCGGGGCACCGACGATGCCAGCACCGGCATTCTGGTGTGCGCCAACTCCTATCTGGCCTACTCCGCCCCCTCGCTGGCCCAGAGCAGCTCCCCAATATCTGCCGCTGACGGCAACAATCGCCGCTACTACCGGCAGGAGACCGGTGCCACCAGATTGCACTATGTGGCCACCGGCTCCAACCGCCTGAACCAGCTGGGCATCAATGCCCTGGAGCCCGGTGAGGCTGCTGCCATCGACTCCTCTGCCCAGTATGTGCTAAGCTCCCTGAACGCCGCCACCCAGGCCGCCACACTGCGCTGCACCGTAACGCTGCAACGCAAAACGGACGACGGCAGCTATCAGGATGCAGCCGTCCCCTTCCAGGCCACCATTGGCGCCACCGTGGTGGGCAGCGACGGAAGCACTCATGAATTCCCGGCACAGAAGGAAAAGGCCGTAGATTTTGCGCTGCCAAAGGGCATTGACAACAGCATTCCCATCCAGATTCCCGTGACTCTCCACATTGACACCGGCAGCGCCCTAGAAAGCGCCGGCGGCTACTACGCCAACTACCGTGTTGTGCTGACAGCCCAGCTGCTGAGCAAGAGTGGGGTCCCCATCCCCAACTCCCAGGCCAGCGACTACATTGTGTACACCAACGCCAAGATTGTCACGGAGCTTATCCGGTAACCCCGGAAAATATCCCCCAAACGCAAAACTCGCAGCAGCCGGATTTCCAATGTCCCGGCTGCTGCGAGTTGTTTTTTGAAGTTACATGGCCTCGTAGTTGATTTTCTTTTTCCAGATTCCGGAGCGGTAGGCAAGGAAATGCATTCCGGCACCCAGTACCCAGGTGATCAGCAGGGAGCCAAACAGGGCCTCGGGGCGGCCATTGGGGTATGCGTCGCAGCGAGTCAGCGCCGCCATGCCATAGGCCAGGGGCAGCCGCAGCAGCACCGTGGAAATCAAACTCAGCCACATGGGGGTCACCGTGTCCCCCGCCCCCCGCATGACGCCGCCCAGCACCTGGCTGACTGCCATGGCAATATAACCGGCAGCCAAAATGCGAAGCATCCAGGCGGACAAATCAATCAGCGCCTCTGTCTGGGTAAACAGGTGCATGAGATTGCGCCCGAATAGGAGCAGCAGCAGAGTAATTGCCGCAGAGGTGCCCACCGACAGGAGGATACCCTGCCTGGCTCCCTCCTCCACCCGCTTCAGCTTCCCGGCACCCACATTCTGCCCGGAGTAGACACTCATGGCATTGCCGAAGGTCATGTTGGGCATCATGGCAAAGCCGTCCACCCGCATCACAATGACGTTGCAGGCAATGACCATCTCCCCCAGAGAATTTGTCAGGGTTTGCACCACCAGCATGGACACGGAGAAAATCGCCTGGGTAATACCGGAGGGAATGCCCACCTGGATAATCCGCATGGCGCAGTCCTTGGTCAGGCGCAGATGCTCCCGCCGCAGGCGGAACACATCGGTCATATGGGCAAGCCGCCAGTAGCAGCAGACTGCGGAGATAATCTGGGCGATAATTGTGGCCAAGGACACACCGGCAACCCCCATACCCAGTCCCGCCACAAACCAGATATCCAAAAAGATATTCAGCACAGTGGCAACAATCAAAAACGCCAGGGCGGACAGGGAGTCCCCCAGCCCCCGCAAAATTCCGGAGAGGATATTATAAAAGGTAAATCCCGCCGCCCCCAGGAAGAAGATAACCAAATAGTCCCGGCACCAGAGCAGGATGGATTCCGGCGTTTTCAGCAGGCGGAGCAGGGGCATGGTGAGCAGCGGCCCCAGAACCATGGTGATTACAGAGGCCAGCGCCCCAAGGGTAATGCAGTTGCCGATGGACAGAGCCAACGCCTCCCGGTTCTTCGCACCGTAGTGCTGGGACACCACGATTCCCGCACCGGTAGCCACGCCCACAAAAAGCGCCAGCATCAGATTCAGGATAGGCGAGGCGCTGCCCACGGCGGAGAGGGCATTGTCCCCCACATACTTTCCCACCACAATGGTATCCACCGTACTGTATAGCTGCTGGGCCAGGTTGCCTATGAGCATGGGAACCGCAAACTGGGTAATCTGCTTCCAGGGCCTGCCAATGGTCATGTCCTGGGCGGTAAAGAGTCGATTCAAATTCATTTTTCTGAGCACATCCGTTTCCGGCATCCGGTAGCGATGCCTTGCAAGAGTCTGTTGTCCGAAAGATTTATTGGGAATTCTTCCTCCTGAATGTAAAGGGCCGCCTCTGCACAATGCGGCAGAGGCGGCTAATTGGAGGGAAGGGGTTTATCCGTTATTTATGCGTGCTCTGCCAGGACGCACTGTGCAGTCTGCCCGGAGGCAAAGGGGCCGGGGATGGTGGCAGTGCCACGGTGGTCTCCCAGGAAGTCCTCATTGAACATGATTGCAGTGCCATCGGTGTTCTCAAAGCGCTCCTCCGGCTCGAATGCCTGGCCCAGGATGTCGCTGTGAATCATGCCGCACCGGAAGTCCTGCAAGAAGTCGTAGACGTTGGTGTCCAGGGTGTATTTGCCGTCCTTCTCCACCAGCTCCAGCTTCACGGGGCTGGTGTTGTCCACCAGCTTGTTGGCCTCCCGGTTCCAGGGCAGTGCACCGCAGAAGTAGGCGTTGCCGTCCACCCATACAGGCAGGTGCTCGAAGTGGTAATCCATCAGCTCCATCATGGTCGTCATGTCGGCCCGCTCACCCAGCTTGAACTTGGCAACCCACTCTTCATAGGTGGGGTACTCATCCCACACGGCGTTGCCGGCGCGGTCGTTTTCCACTGCGTTGAAGCCCATGGACTCGGAGGCCTTCTTGTTCTCTTCATAGGGATACTTCTGGACGAAGATGTTATTGTACACCCGGTTATCCCCGTGGAGAATGGTCATGAATCCGGCCACCTCGGTGCGGTGGGGAATGTGATAGGGGGTATAGCGGCGCTGGCTTGCACCCTTGGAGGTGACCATATCGGTACCGGCACCCACGCAGGTGAAGGCACCGGCAACCAGGTTGTGAACCACGGCCACGCCCTGGGTTGCCCAGCGGACGGAGGCCTCGGACAGCAGCACATTGTTGTCAATCAGCGTGGGGCCGTGGCCGACCTCCACAAAGATGTCCTGGCTCATCTTCATCATGCCCGCATCCACGCCCTTGGGGGGATGGTTGTCATGGAGCAGGTTCTGGGTGATGCGGGTGCCCTGGGCCTGCCAGTCGCACCAGATGCCCATGGTGCAGTGGTGAATGTGGTTGCGGCGGAAGGTCACGTCAATGGCAGCGTGGAACTTGATGCCGCCCATCTCGGCGCCGGTGAGCTGCTGAGAGTTGTTGATGTTGTGGATGTGGTTATCCTCGATGATAGAGAATACGCAGCCCATTCTGCCCACAATACCGGCCTGACCGCAGTCGTGAATATGGCACCGGCGGACAATGTGGGAGCCTACAGTTTCCTTGGTCCAGCCATCGTACTGGGCGATGCACACAGCGTCCCGCTCCATCTGGGTGGGGCTCTTTACATGCTTGTTGGTAAAGTAATTGTCGTTGCCCTTCTCGGTCTGGTGATAGTTGCCAAGGGAAATGCCGCAGCAGCGGGAGTTGGAGATATCGCAGTCCTCAATAATCCAGCCCTTGGACCAGTGGGCGCCAATCATTCCGTCCTGGAATGCGGCAGGAGGTGCCCAGTTGGTGGCGGCCTTGTCCACCACGAAGCCGCTGAGGGTGATATAGCTCACGCCCTTCTTGTCGGGCATAAAGCAGTTGTTGCGGACGTTGATTTCCACGCACTCCTCATTGGGGTTCTTGCCCTGGAAGTTGGCATAGATGGTGGTCTGCTTCTCCCCCACCTCTGCAAACCACTTATAGACGGAAAGCTCCGGCTGCCAGGAGCGCTGGAACACCTCTCCCCGGACGCACTCTTCCAGGGTGAAGGTCTCGTAGAACATCTGGTCATTCATGTACACAGCGCCCCGGTGCATATCCAAAATCTTGCCGGTTGCCGGGTCCTTGGGGTAGAAATACCAGTCGCCGATGACCGGCTCCTTAAAGGGATTGAAGGTGCCGAAGATGCCGTTGTCCACCTTGGCCATCCAAGTGGTGCCCTGATAGGGAACCCAGCCGGTGAGCAGCTCCGCACCGGTGATGCGGGCCCCCAAGGGCTTCTCGGAGCGGTACTCAATTCTGGCATCCTCCCGACCGGCATGGACGGGGTTGACATACTCCCGATAAACACCGGGTGCCACAGAAACCACATCCCCAGGCCGGGCAATCTTTGCAGCGGTGTTGATGTGCTTGAAGGGCATCTGCTTGCTTCCGTTGCCATCACGAGGGGCAGCGGCATTGACATAGTAAATCATGTGAAAGCTCCTTTTTACTTATTCTACGGTGCTCTGTGCAAAGAAGCCCCGCTTGGTGTGGTCGATAACCTGGGTCTTATCCAGGGTCACGGTTTCTTCATAGATAGGCTCCGCGCTGTTTCTGCCAAAGAAGAAGCGGAATGCACCTGCCTCTACCACCCATTCGCCTTGGTCATTCCGGAAGGCCAATTGGTCAAGGCCAAAGGTGAAGGTTACCCGCTTGCTCTGGCCGGGCTCCAGCGAGATACGGCAGAAGCCAATCAGCTCCTGCTCCGGGCGGATCAGGGAAGCCACGCAGTCCGTGCCATAGAGCTGCACCACCTCGTCGCCGGAACAGCTGCCGGTGTTGCGCACGGTGACACCGGCTGTTACCTGCAAGCCATCCAGTGCAACCCCGGAATTCTCGTAGGCAAAATTGGTATAGCTTAATCCAAAGCCGAAGGGCAGCCTGGGGGTTGCCGGAACATCCAGATAGCCATCCCGGTTCAGTGCCCCACGGAGGAAGGAGGGAAGGGCGGTGCCCCGGTGGAGGTAGTGCGCCACGGGGGTATGTCCATCTACTCTGGGAACATCCATCTGCATCCGTCCGCCGGGATTGTTCTCGCCGGTGAGTGTTTCAGCAATGGCAACGCCACCATAGGTACAGCAGAGCCAGCCCTCCAGGATTGCAGGAACATGTTCATAGGCCCATTCGCAAACCAGGGGCCGACTGTCAGTATGCACCAAAACCATTCTGGGATTGGCCGCATATACCGCTCTCAGCAGTTCCTCCTGGGCACCGGGCAAGCCAACATGGATACTGTCGCCGCCCTCGCCGCTGTTACAGAACATACCCCAGCCGTTTCGGCCGCCCAAAGTCATGATAACCACATCTGCCTCTTTGGCTGCCTCTGTCGCTTCCGCGAAGTTGCGGATGTTGGGGTTGGAATAGTCACACCCCTCCACAAACGTCACCTGCTCAAAGCGGTCCGACAGTGCCTCTCTGACCGTACGAAGCTCCGGATAGGCCATGCGGATAATCTCGTCCGCAGCATGGAAGTCCAGCTTTTTACAGGAAAGGGGATTGCTTGTAAACATATCCTCTGCGGATGTTTCCTCCAGTCCGGCCATTCCGCCGCCGCCCATCCCCAGCTCCACGCTGCTGGGCCAGGTATATCCGGCGAAGTGTGCCCGGGGCGCATCGCCCATGGGGCCAATCACTGCCAAACGGAGCTTGCGGTCGTTCAGGGGGAGGATGCCGTCATTCTTTGTCAGAGTCATTGCTTTTTCCGCCGCACGCTTGGACATCTTATTATTTTCGGAATTGTCCATAGCTGCTTGCAGGGCATCCATATCGGGATAGGGATTTTCAAACAGTCCCAGGCTGAATTTCAGCTCCAGAACCCGCAGAACACTACGATTGATATAGGAAATATCAAATTTCCCCTGATCGGCATCCTCTGCCATCTGCTCATTGTAGCCATACGGCATGGGGCACTCTAAATCCAGACCGGCTGCCAAACACTGTTCGCCGGCATCGCTGGGCGTTTCAGCGGTACGGAAGACATTTACCAGGCGGTTGACGGACATATAGTCGCTGACCACAAGGCCGTCAAACCCCAGGTCATCTCGCAGAAGGTCCGTGAGGATCTCCTTGCTGGCACATATTGGCTTACCGTTATACTCGGAATAGCTGTTCATCACAGACATTACCTTGCCCTGTCGGATAGCGGCCTCAAAGGGTTTGGCATAGACTTCCCGAATTTCCCGGTCATCCGCCACAGTACGAGCCATATTCAATCCGCCGCTGGTGGAAGAATAGCCCAGGAAATGCTTCAGCGTCGCTGCCACTCCGATTTTGGGATTCTCCCCCTGCAGGCCCTGGACAAATGCCGTGCCCATCTGGGCGCAGAGAGTGGGGTCGCCGCCGTAGGTCTCGTTCACCCGCCCCCAACGCAAATCTCTTGCCACATCCACCACGGGAGACAGCGCCTGGCGCAGTCCGATGGCCGTCATCTGCTTGCGGCTGCGCTCGCTCATATCCCGAACGATTTCCGGGGCAAAGGTGGCCCCCAGAGAAATGGAGGTTGGGAAGCACTGTGCTCCCGCCACAATGGGACCGGAAAGTGCCTCACAGTGGAAAAGCACAGGGATGCCCAGGCGGGTCTTCTCCTGCATGTACTTCTGCACACTGGTAATGGTCGCCGCCATATCCGCAGCAGTGCTGCTCATTAAGTCCATCTCGCCCATACCATCGCCAAGACCGGCATTGGGGATTGTCTCCTCTGTCAGTCCCATAGCCATTTGGCAGTTCAGCTGGCGAACCTTTTCCAGGGTGGTCATCCGACTGAGCAGGTCCTTTGCACGCTCCCTGGGGGAAAGTGCAGGGTTCTGGTAGGGATATTGCATTAAAAATCCTCCTTCATTCAGTATTCAACAAAGTAAAAAGGGGGAGAAGCCATCCTCCTCCCCCCTTCTTCCATATGCGGTTGGCCAGAATCAGCCTGCCTGTGCGGCCTTGGCGTAGGCCTCGTCGCACTCCAGCTTGAACTGTGCATCTAGCTTGCGTCTTTCAAAGACACCGGAGTTTGCCTGAATTACCAGCAGAATCAGCAGGAAGAAGCCCTGAACGATGTCCCGGACAGTGGAGGATACGCCCATTGCCACGAAGCCGTTGGTCATCATCTTCATGGCAAAACCGCCCAGGGGAATGGCAATGGTCATATCACAGTACCGAGCGATGAACATTGCAATAAACATGCCCATAAATCCGTCCATCATAATGGTCATGGAGCCCATGGTGGTGACGTTGCGAACCTCACCCATGTTGCTGACATACAGCACAGCGCCTATACCCAGGAATACAGAGCCCAGCACGAAGGATAGGAGCTTAATCTTGTCGCTGTTCAGGCCCACAGAGTTTGCAATTGCCTGGTTGCTTCCCAAGGCACGCATGTTGTGGCCGAAAGCTGTCTTGTTATAGATGATGTAGAAGATTGCTGCCATCACCGCCAGAACCACAAAGCAGTAGGGCTGCCGGGTCAGGATGGTCATCTTCATGTTGCTGGATATATTCAGGCCGTTGGGGACAATGGCCTTGGGGAAGGATTCCCACACCAGCATCATGCCGATGGTCAGCACAATGCAGGGAACCCGCATGAGATTGTACAGCAAGCCGTTGACCGCACCCTCGGCAACACAAACCAGCAGGCAGAACAGCACCAGGCCAAACGCACCCGTTCCGGTCATCTTCGCCAGGGTTCCGCCGATGATACCTGCGAACAGCATCATGCCTCCGGCTGAGAAGTTCATCATTCCCAGGCACATATTCAGCATCAGGCCATAGCAGATAATAGTCGGCTGAACAGTCTGCCGCAGGGTGGTAATCAGCATCTTGGTGGACGCACTCTTGCCACCTGTCAGAATCACAAACGCCAGCCAGATTCCCACGGGAATAATCAGTGCCTTCAGCGTGTTGAGCAGCAGCGTTACCGCCTTATTTCGTTGTTTCAATGTAATCACCTCTTAGATAAGTGGGGATCAGCATCCCTCAGGTGCGGACAGGACCGGACAATTACTTCTCGTAATAATAAGCGTGGCGGGCCATAATATCGGGCAGGGAGTAGGTTACAGCTTCCTTCTCGAAATCGGCATAGGTAATGTCGGGGTTGAAGTAGTGAATCATATTGGCAATCTCGTCAGCATCATAGGTGGGCAGAGCGCCTTCTACGTACTTCACATAGGACTCATAATCCTCATAGGACTTGATTTCAATGTACTGACGAACCAGGGGCTTTGTGGGGTCAGGGATGATGCGGGTGCCGTCAATCAGGTAGTTATACAGGATAGCCCAGGCCACCATGGCGGTTGCATACTGGCCGCCGCAGGTCCACACCTGAACGCCCTTCTTGAAATAGTTACCGGTCATGGAAGAAATGTCCACTGCGGCAATCTTGATGGAGCCATTGGCCATACCCTCGGATTCCAATGCCGTGTACACACCGTCAACCATAGCGGAGAAGCCCATACCCTCGATGTTGTTGAAGGAGGCATTGAAGGTAGCCACGTCATCTGCCCACAGGCCCATGGAGTAGTTCTCTGCCAGCAGCTTCATGTCGGGATGCTCTTCCAAAACCTTGTACATGCCCTTATAGCGGTCATCGTGAGACTTCACGTAGCCCTGGGTCAGGCCGGAGTAGGTAATGTTGCGGCAGCCTGCGTCGTACAGTGCCTCGATGCAGTGGACGCCGGCCCAAACGTCGTCGTCAATGACGCCGCCCAGGAAATTGTCATAAGCCACACAGCCCTTGATTTCCTCTTCCAGGGAGGGGAAGCCACAGGCAAAGATGTAAGGAACATTATACTTGTTGGCTACGGCAACCTGTGCAGCGGTGCCACCCACCTGGATAACGCCGTCGATGTCACCCTTACTCAGGATGGATTCCAAATTGGTAACGGCCTCGTCACCGGAACCGGCTTCGAAGAAGACCATGTCCACATTATAATTGGATGCCAAATATTCCAGAGCGTTCTTAAACTGGGAGCCCAGCTTATCGGTGAACTGCGCATAAGAGAATGCAATCTTGAATGTACCAAACTTTTCGGTGAGCTCTTCCTTGTTTACCTTAGACTTATTGCCGGAGGAAAGGTCAAAGTTAGCATTGCCCTGCCCGGCGGCGTCGCCGTCAGAGCTGCCAGCCCCATCGCCACAGGCGACCAGGCCGAACACCATAACCAGTGCCAGAACCATTGCGATAACCTTTTTCATGATTGTGTCTCCTTTTGTTTTTATTTATCCGGACAGTGCCGGAGAAGTACGGTTTATTGCCAATCAGCTTACCAGCTTGCCTGCGCTGCGGTCATAGGACAGGGCGACAATGATAACAAACAGGACGCCCTTTACGCCGCTGATCAGCGTGGGATCCAGGCCCCACATGCCCAGGCCGTTGGTCAGGCCCGTGACCGTCAGAGCACCGATGATAGCGGAGGAAATCTTGGCGCGGTCGCCGCCTGCCATGGGGAAGCCGCCCAGGACGATGGCCATCATCACATTGAATTCGTAGCCGTTCCCGGAGTAAGCAGAAACCTTACCGCTGCGGAAGAACGCAAAGATGGAGGCAATGCCTACGCAGATACCCATCAGGGTATAGGCGATGAACACCATTTTCTTTCTGCTGACACCGGCCTGCTGGGATGTCCGGGCGTTGCCGCCGATGGCCTTGTTGTATTTGCCAATCACCGTGTAGTTGAACAGGTAATAGGCAACCAGAATTACTGCCACAAGGATTACTGCCTTGATGGCAGCATTGTTCATAAACGCATAGTCCTGATAGACAATGGCAATTTCCTTGGTCTGGGTATAGGTCTTCAGAATTCCAGCGAAGGAAGTACGGACACACATGGAGCCGACAAACACCGGAACGCCCAGCAGCAAGGCGATACCCGCCGTGCAGAAGGCACCCAATACGCAAACCAAAACTGTAGTCAGCAGGCACAGCGGCAGAGGCACACCAGCCACTATCATAATGCCGCACACCAGCTGGGCCACACCGGAAACCGAGCCAACGGAGAAGTCCATACCGCCGTGAGCATACACGAAAGCAGAGCCGATGGCAATCAGAGAAAGGACGAAGCCCTGATTTATCAGGTTGCCCATGTTATCCGCCGAAAGGAATCTGCCTCCGGTTACTGCCGTAAAGAAGACAACCGTAAATACCAGTCCAAAATACGGCACAAGGTTGGTGAACATTGTCTTCTGGGCGGCCTTCTTGTCCAGCCGCTGCTGGATTTCCAAATTTTTCTGGTTCTCTCGAACCGCAGAAACATCCGACATTTGACTCCGCCCTCCTTAAATAATGTAATCGATGACGTCTTTTTCGCTGAGCGTTTCGCTACGCATCAGCTCTTTGGTAAACACGCCGTCTTTGAACAACATAATCCGGTCGCTCATGCCAATCAGCTCGACCAGCTCTTCGGAAATCATGATAATGGATTTTCCATGACTCTTCAGCTCCATCATCAACTTGTACATATCCGCCTTTACGCCCACGTCGATGCCGCGGGTGGGGCAGTCCAGAATGAAAATATCCGAGTCGGTTCCCAGCCATTTGGAGAAGACGACCTTCTGCTTGTTGCCGCCGGAAAGTTCCTTGACCAGCTGCTTACCGTTGCGGCACTTGATGGACATTACCTTAATCTGCTCATCCGCCAGTACATTTTCGCTTCTCCGGGAGATAAACCCGGTGACTTTTTTCTTCATGGTACGCAGGGATGGGAGCACGATGTTGCTCTGAATCGATGCACTCAGAATCACAGACTCCTTATCTCTGTCCTTGGACACATAGGCCATGTGATGGCGAACTGCCTGTACAGAATCGCGGATTTCTGTGCCGTCAGCCAGTGTAACCTTTCCGGTGACCGGAGTTTCGATACCATAGAGCACCTTGCCGATTTCGTGCATACCACAGTCGGACAGACCGCCCAGGCCCAGGATTTCCCCCCTGTGCAGTTTCAAATCCACATTGCGGAAGAAGGGTCTCAGGGAAATCTGCTTGGCCTCCAGCACCATCTCGCCGCTGTTGGTGCCATCGAAGTCCGGGCGGTAATAGCTGCCCACCAGGTCACGGCCAACCATCAGCTTTCGCATCAGCTCAATGGACATATGCTCCTTATCCAGGGTATCGATGATAACGCCGTCCCGGAGCACGGTGATGGTGTTGCATACCTCCATCAGCTCATCCAGGTCATGGCTGATAAAGAGAACAGCCTTGTCCTGCTCATGGAGCTTCCGGATAACGTTATAAATCAGGCGGCGGCCCTTGGTAGCCAGCGCTGTGGTTGTTTCATCGATAATCAGCAGTTCCGGCTTTGTAGAGAGCGCCCGAGCGATTTCCACAATTTTTCGATCCTCAAAATTCAGCTGGTCAATCAACATGGTGCTCTTGATTTCAGGAGCGCCGATTTCTTCCAGTATTTTGTCAGCCTCATTGTTAATCTGCTTCCAGTTCAGCAAACCGAGCTTCCGGAATTCCTCCAGACGCCCCGCAAAAATATTGGATGCAACAGTGATGCCGCCAATAGTACCCATCTCCTGAATAATCATACTCACACCCTGATGCTGGGCATCCACCATGCTCTTGGGGTGGTATGGCTGGCCATTCAGAAGGAACGTGCCGCTGTCCTCTTTCTGTGCGCCTGCAATAATTGACGAGAAGGTTGACTTGCCAGAACCGTTTTCGCCAATCAGGCCGCGGATTTCGCCCCTCCTAATCTCAACATCAACATCAATCAGTGCCCGGGTGGGGCCAAAGGATTTGTTGACGCCCTTGGCAGAGAGCAAAAGCCTATCGTCCATTTATTTCGCCTCCCTGGTAGATTCCCGGAAGGGCTGTCTGGCTGTCAAACAGAGCCTATCCGGTTCCGTACAGCGCCATTGCGTGTACGTGTCATAACAGGATGATACATCCCGCATAATGTTTCGTTAAGCAGATTCTTATATTTATCAGTAATTTTGTATGTTTTCAATGAAGTTATCACGCAGTATTTGTGTATATATTACAATTCAAAAAAGTGAAGACTTCTATTTCTTGTTTCGAAAACGTTTTCTGCGTTTCCGTGTTATATTTTGTAAATGAGCAAGCATAAATTACACAATTCTGAACTGTTTGCGATTCTTCCTGCATTCCTCTGCTTTGTGCACTTCAATCGGGTAAAAAACGAACCGCCCCATTAGGAGGGCGGTTCATCAGTCAGTGTAGGCTATACGCTTTCGCTTAAAACGATGCGGCAGTCCGTGTGTTGTTTTTCCTCCGCCGGGCGCTCGTCAAAGGCCAAATAGCGGAACAGGATTCGCAAAGGTTCCGCACCCTGTCGCTTCGGGTCCTGGGAAATTGTTGCGGTAATTACTCGCTTGCGAAGCATTTCCACGATTGGTTCTGTAACATCAAAGCCGATGACACAGGGGCGGAGTGCCGGTGGGAGGCTTTCCAGTGCCCGGCATGCGCCAAAAGCACCACTGCCTGTGGCCAAATAGAGCACATTGATGTTTGGGTGGCGCAACATCTGCTGGCGGACAATGTCATAGCTATCGAATTCATCATCGTTATTAGACTCCATAAACGCAATGGTAAACGACATGCCATAATGCGTCAGTGCATCTGTCAGACCCCGGATGCGCTCCGTGTGGCATGTGCTGCTTCGAAAACCCAGCACCACCCCAAGGCGAATTGGCTCTCGGAAAAAGAGGCGCACCAACCCCGCCGCTATCCTGCCGGCCCGATATGCATCGCTGCCAACAAAAGCTAGGCGTCCAGAGCCAGGAATATCCGAGTTGGACGTAACAACCGGAATTCCCCCAGAGGTAAGCTGACGGACTCGCTGGGTGATTTCCGGTGTATTCAGGCCCGCAATGGCAACGCCATCCGTGCCATCCGCCACAGCCGCATCTAGCTTTTCCAGGAAGGCCTGGGAGGTCCAGCTATCTACATAGCGAATCCGGACTTGGGTACCCACATCTTCCATTTCTGCCGCCGCATGCAAAACGCCTCGTTCCACATCCTCAAAGAACCAGGCTCGTTTTGGGTTGAACAGGATAAAATCCAATTTCATCCCTCGTTTTTTTGTAGAAAGCATCTGCGCAACTTCATCAGGGATATATCCGGTCTCTCTGGCAATTTGGCAGATGCGATCCGCCGTATCCTTCTGGACACCTCCCCGGTTATTCAGAACGCGATCCACCGTTCCTCGGGAGACGCCAGAAAGCTGTGCAATTTCTTTCATTGTCGCCATAGCATTCTCTCCAGTATTGGTATTTCGGCAACAAAGCAGCACTTTTCTACCGTCTGTTTATTTAATTATACAGAGTTGATGTCACTTGTCAACACATTGCCAGATTTATTTATCCTCTTTCTCATTGCGTTACCATGCACAAGAACATTTATTGCCTAGTTATTTGCCATTATATTCAAATCTTATACACTTTATTTGTAAGTATTTCACAACTTTCATTTTTTATATCACTTTTTATTGACATATTCTCTTCATACTGCTATTGTTCCCATAGAAGTGCCCGCACACGCACATTCTTCATCAAAACCATCAAATATATCAAGGAGGATTTGTTCCCATGCTGAGAGAATCATTTAACACAGGATGGCAAACCGGAGCGGCCACTAACGGTCTGAGAGGACTGTTCGGCAGTACCGGCCCTGCCCCCAAGAACGTTATGCTCCCCTACGACAGTCTGCAGGACGTGGAACGGACAGCTTCCGCCCCCGGCGGCGCCCAAGCAGGCTTTTACCCTCCTGTAAACCTGGCACTGTCTAAGAAATTTGACGCCCCCATCGAATGGGCAGACAAACTGGTGATGTTCGAATTTGAAGGTGTTTACACCAACTCCATGGTCTATCTAAATGGTGATTATGCCGGTGGGTGTCTGCACGGCTATTCCAATTTTTACATAGAAGCCAACCGTTTCCTGAAATTCGGCGAGACCAATGAACTCCGTGTTACCGTCGCCACCGCCAACGATACCCGCTGGTACAGCGGCGCCGGTATTTACCGGAATGTAAAGCTGCTGGTTTCCGAGCTGTGCCATATCGTCCCGGACAGCTACCGCATTTCCACGCCGGAGGCAGACGAAGACGGTGCTACCGTCCTGGTAACCATGGATATCGAAAACCAGGGACATCGGGTGATTACCACCTCCGTCACCACTACTTTGCACGATGGTGAAGGAAATATCGTCGGTCAGCGTGAGGCAACCGTAACTGCCTATCCCGGGCAGAAGGAAACACTGCGGCAACGGATTTATGTAGAAAACGCAAAGCGTTGGAGCCCCGAGGAGCCCTACCTGTACCAGGCAGAGTCCCAGGTTTGCAACGGTGCTCAGGTTCTGGACACAGAGAGAACCCACTTTGGCATTCGCACGCTGTCACTGGACCCCAAGCATGGCCTTCGAATCAACGGGAAGGTGACAAAGCTCCGGGGCGCTTGCGTTCACCACGACAACGGCATAATCGGCTCCGCTGCCATTGACCGGGCAGAGGAACGCCGTGTGCAGATTCTGAAAGAAGCCGGCTTTAATGCCATCCGAAGTGCCCACTACCCCATCAGTAAATCCTTCCTGGATGCCTGTGACCGGATTGGCATGCTGGTAATGGATGAGGTCAGCGATATGTGGACCCGCTGCAAGAACGATTCCGACTTTGCCCACTATTTCCCCCATGTCTGGCAGGAAGTCTGTGAGCGCTTCGTCGGAAAGGACTTCAACCACCCCAGCGTAATTCTCTATTCCATCGGCAACGAAATCCCCGAAACCGGCAGTGCCAACGGCGCAGACATTGGCCGGAAAATCGCAGAAAAGCTCCGCAGTCTGGATTCCACCCGCTATATTCTCAACTCTATCAACACCATGCTGTCCGTAATGGACCGGCTGGCCGACATGGCAAAGAATATGGGCGGTGAAATCAATGAAGCCATGTCCAATGCCGGTGACAGGATGGCACAGCTGAATGACTCCGAGTTCGTCACCAATGCCACGAAGGAATCCTATGATGTATTGGACATCTGTGGCTACAACTATGCGCCCAGCCGCTATGAGCTGGACAAGAAGCTCTTCCCCAACCGGGTGCTGGTGGGCAGTGAAACCGCCCCCATGCGAATTGCCGGCAACTGGGACATTATCACCAGGAATCCCCACGCCCTGGGTGACTTCACCTGGACCGGAATGGACTACCTGGGCGAAGCCGGAATCGGCAAAATGGAGCTGAAGGAGGACGGTGCTGTTCCCAGCTTCGTCGGTGAGTTCCCCTGGCATCTGAGCCGCTGCGGCGATATTGATATCACCGGCCAACGCCGTCCCATGAGCTACTACCGCCAGATTGTCTTCGGCCTGAGAACCGAGCCCTATATCGCCGTGGACTATCCCCAGAATTTTGGCAAAACCCCGCTGCGGGATATGTGGAGCTCCTTTGATGCTCTGTCCAGCTGGAGCTGGGACGGCTTTGAGGGCAAGGATGTCCGCATCAACGTGTTCGGCGTAGGTGACCGGTTCGAGCTGCAGCTGAACGGCAAGACCGTCGCTCAGGGCAAGCTGGAGGAATTCCGGGGCTATGTTGACACCGTCTATCAGCCCGGTGAATTGACCGCCGTCACCTTCCAGGGCGATAAGGAAACCGGGCGAACCACCCTGCACAGCGCCCAAGGCAGCGTAGCGCCGACTCTGGTACCCGACCGCACGGAAATTGTCGCCGACGACTCCGACCTGTGCTATGTGGAAATCAACATGACCGCCGCCAACGGCGTTATCAACAACACCGTCAATCCCAAGGTCGCCGTAGAGGTTTCCGGTGCCGGTATCCTGCTGGGCCTGGGTTCCAGCGAGCCGAAGAGCCTGGAGCGCTACCGTGCCGGAGAATTCACAGCCCGGGATGGCCGTCTGCTTGCCGTCATTCGTCCCACTGCCCCGGGGAAAATTCAAATTACCGCCACTGCGGAGGGCTTTACCCCGGTCACTACCGAAATCACCGCCAAATAATTCCCGCTTTCTTCATTTCATCTCCTTGAATCGCATACAGCAGCGCCGCCATGGCCCAAAAACCATGGCGGCGCTGCCGCATTTTCTTTTATTCGAGATGCTCCGGTTGTCAGTCAATATTCTCCGCAAGATGAATGTTGAGCTTGGTATAGCAGATGGATTCCGGCGGCGTTTCCCCATAAACCAAATATCTGTACAGGATGTCCAGCGACTTGCTGCCCTGAATCTCCGGCTCTTGGGTAATGGTCGCAGAAATCGCCCCAGAGCGGACCATTTCTTTCTGTGCGTCCGCCATGTCGTTGGTAATGATTCGGATTCGCTGCTCCGGGTCAAGATTGCGGATAGCGGTGCAGATCCTGTAATCACCAGGATTGACCAGATAGACCACGCTCACATTGGGATGCTCCCGGAAGAAAAGGCGAACTTCCTCGTCGCTGGTTGCGCCGGGATAGGTAAAAAAGAATTGGTCAACCACTTTACACCGGGGGAATTCCGCATTCAGGCAATCCATAAACCCGGCAAGACGCTGCACATAAGAAGACACCCGCACATCCGCTGCTCCCTCTGAAAAAATGGCAATTTCTCCCGCTTCGTCAGCACTCCTTGCACACAGGCCGGCGGCAATTCGGCCGGACCGGTAATAATCGCACCCAACAAAGGCCAATGGTTGGTACTGGGAAGTCATGTTATTATACATAACCACAGGAACATTGCGGCTGCAAATCTCCTCTGTGCAGGAGGCAACATCCCCCGGAATTGCCGCCCCATCCAGCATATCCAGCGTGGTACCATCAGGTGAATCCACCTCGCAGCGCAGGTATGTCTTGTTTTCTGACACCAGCCGGATTTTGAAGAAGCTGGTTCTCACCCCAACTCTTTCCAGCTCCGCCGCCTTCTTCCGGGCTGCCCGGTTTACCTGCTCAAAGAAAGGGTGGTCTATATCATCCATGGCAAAGAAGCCTAGGTGCAGTTTCTTTTTTCTGGATGCCAGTACCTGAGCTGCCCGGTTAGGAGTGTAGTCCAGCATACGGGCAATTTCCAAAACCCGCTCCCGGGTTTCCTCGCTGACCCTCCCCCGGTTGTGCAGCACACGATCCACCGTTCCGATGGACACATTGGCCCGCTCTGCAATCTGCTTCACTGTCGCCATGTTTTATCCCCCATTTTCCCCCGGCATTTCTCAAACTATCTGCCGGAAGTTCCAAACTATATGGGATTATTCTAGCAAATTCATAGCAAAATAGCAATTTATTTTTGCAAGGATTTCAATCATTTTTCCGGTTGCAGCCCCTAAACCGCCCCTTACGCTCTCCTTTATTGATATAGGGAGATATCCCCTCGCCACGAGGCCAAAGTCCACGCCTGGGCAGTGAGACGGGACGTGGATATTGCAGGTAAGTTATCAAAGGTGTATAGCATTTGGTATAGGTTTCTTGCCCAGGCAGGTGGTTTCTTGTTTAGTCTGGAAATTGCGAAATTATTTTCCTAATATCCGCAAGGAATGCCAAGGGGGTGATTAACTTTTTGTCGAAGAATCCAAAAGTATTCTGTTATTTTATATAAAAACCACATCTGTTTTTAATGCATAATTGCTGTTTGTCAGAAGGAAATTACTTTCTCTATATTTCGTTGACGCTCCGGAAAGTGGATGGTATATTGGAGGCAACCAAATAAAAAAACAGGAGGGAAAACAAATGAAAAAAGTATTTGCGATGCTGCTGACTGTGCTGCTTCTGCTGGCCGTGCTGCCTGCTGCGGTTGCCCAGGAGGTGCAGGAGCCTGCCATGGTTCCGGTGGCGGTTCATGTGCCGGAGGGCTGGGAGGCCCCCTGTCTTTGGGCATGGGCGGATGACGGCACCAACGCCTTTGCTGCCTGGCCCGGCGAAGAGCTGGAGGCCCTGGCAGAGGGTTGGTTCTACACCTATGTGCCCGAATTTGTGGAAAATGTGATTGTCAGTGCCAACCAGGACACCGACGATGCCGTGCAGACGGATGCTCTGGCGGTAAAGGCCGGGGAAGAGGTCTGGATTACAGTGGCTGAGGATTTGAGCGCTGAGATTTCCTACCAGGCCCAGCTGCGGACGGAGATTCCGGAGTATGTGCAGCGGTTTGTCGTCCACGCCTATGTTCCCCTGTCCTGGAAGACTGCCAACCTGTGGGCCTGGTCCGCTCCTGGCGGCACCAATGCCTTCGAAAGCTGGCCCGGCAAGGAAATGAAGGAGGGGCAGGACGGCTGGTTCACCTGCAAGGCCCCGGTTTGGGTCAACTCCCTGATTGTCAGCGGCAACGACGGCGACGTTCAGACCCAGGACATTGCCATCGAGGGAAAGGAGCTTTGGCTCACCGTCTACAAGGATTTAACCTTTGACATCAGCTATGAGGACCCCAACAAGGCGGTGGAGGATGTTACCGTCCATGTGCAGGTTCCCGCCGACTGGGCTGAGCCCTGCTGCTGGGCCTGGTCCGCTCCCGACGGCACCAATGCCTTTGCTGCCTGGCCCGGGGAGGCTCTGGCGCAGGAGGGCGACTGGTACACCATTCAGGTGCCCGGCTGGATTAACTCCGTAATTATCAACGCCAATGGCGGCACGGTGCAGACCACCGACCTGTCCGTGGAAACCGGCAAGGAGCTCTGGATTACTGTCCAGAATGCCGAGACCGCCCAGGTTGCTTACGAAGCGCCCCAGGCATAACCCAATCCCTTTTGCCAGGCGGGTACACCACAGCCGTGTACCCGCTGGCACTGTATCAAGGAGGCACATATGATGAAACGACTGACGGCAATGCTCCTTTCCCTCTGCCTGGTGCTGACCCTGGCCGCCTGCGGTCAGGACGGCGCTGCATCCGGCGGCAGCAAGAAGCTAGTAATCTGGCATGACAAAGAGGAGGCGGTAATTGCGGCGCTACAGGAGTATTTAAGCACCGCCGCTGCCGACCTGGAAATTGTATTCGAAAAGAAAACCAGTCTGACGGACTCCCTGAAGCTGGTGGGCAACGACCCCGGGGCAGCACCGGACCTGTTTCTGTTTGCCCATGACAAAATCGGCGTATTTGCCGAGATGGGCATTCTGGCCCCGATAGAGCCTCTGCTGAAGGAGGGAACGCTGGATGCCTATCTCCCCATGACCCTCCGGGCCGCCAGCTATAAGGATACCCTTTATCAGCTGCCGCTGTACTTTGAGACGCTGCTCTTTATGTACAACCGCAGGTATATGACGGACGAGGATATCCCCGCCACCACGGAAGCGTTGTACCGGTATATGCAGGACAACACCGGCCGGGGGCGCTACGGCTTTGTGGAGCAGCACAGCACCGCCTACTATGCGGCGGCCTGGATTCACGGCTTCGGCGGCTCCATCATCGACAGCAGCGGCACCCCCTTCCCCGATGAGCAGGCCGTGAAGGATGCACTGGAATACCATCTGAAATTTGTTTCGCTGATGCCCGGCGAGACGGAGTACAGCACCGTCAACACCCTTTTCCTGGAGGGCAAGGCAGATGCCACCATTGGCGGCCCCTGGATGGTGCCCTCTGCCCGGGCCGCCGGCATTGAGCTAGGCATTGCCCCCATGCCCACGGTGGACGAAACCGGCCTGCCTCTGGCTCCCTACTCCGGTGTGCAGGGTATCCATGTGCTGAAATATGCAGCAGAGAAGAAGCAAGAGGCCGTTGCTGCCCTGCTGGCTGCCCTATCCCAGCCGGAAATCGGCACTGCACTGGCATTGGCCAGCGGCTGCGCCCCGGCAAACAGTGCCTGCTATGACGATGCCCGGGTATCCGGCGACCAGCTGGTGCAGGCCATGCGCGCCACGGCAGAGATAGCCGTGCCCATGCCCAACATTCCGGAAATGGACGTAATGTGGACGGTGGTCAGCAACCTTCTTACCGATGTAAATCTTTCCGACAAGGACGTAAGCGCCAGCTTCCAGGCCGCCAAAGCCCAGGCCCAGAGTCTGATTGCAGGGATGAAGTAAATGAAAGAGAAACAGAAAAAGCAGTATTGGCAGTCCTATGCCTGGTCGGCTCCATCGCTGGTGCTGATTGGACTGATGGTGGTATTTCCCATTCTCTATACCTTCTACATCAGCCTGACCAATATGAATGTATACCACTGGTTCGACTTCACCGTGGTGGGGCTGAGCAACTACATCCGGGCACTGTTTGTATTCGATTCCGGTTTTCTCTCTGCCCTGCTGGCAACGGTTGGCTGGACGGCAGTAAATATGGTGCTTCAGCTGGTAATAGCCTTTGCTCTTGCTAATCTTCTGAACATCCGGCAGCTGCGGCTGCGGAAGCTATACAAGACGATTCTCATGTTTCCCTGGGCCATGCCCGGATATGTGGGGATTCTGCTCTGGAAAACCGGCATGTTCAACACCCAGTTTGGGCTGCTGAACCAATGGATGCAGCGGCTGGGGTTTGCGGCGGTGCGGTGGCTCTCGTCGGATATTTCTGCATTTTTGTGCTGCACCGTAGTGAATTTATGGCTGGCGCTGCCCTTTATGATTATGATTATGGACGGTGCTCTGCAAAGCATTGACCGGAGCTATTACGAAAGCGCCCGGCTGGATGGCGCCGGTGCCCTTGCCCGGGCCAGGTATATCACCATTCCCGCTATGCGGCCAATCATTGCGCCGGCGGTTATTATCACTGTATTCACCACCTTCAAGCAGTTTGACGTGGTGTATCTGCTGACCCAGCAGGCCGGGGCCAAAACCGGCTCCGGCTTCCATACCATCCTGACCTACGCCTATGAGAACGCCTTTATCACCAACAATTATGGATATTCCTCCGCTATCTCCATAATCATCTTCGGACTTCTGCTGCTGTTCTCTGTGAAATTCCAGCTAAAGGAGGAGCGGGCATGACCAAGCGAAAATGGAGGGCACGCACCGGGCTTGCCGCACTGAATCTATTCTTTCTGGCGCTGTGTATTCTTACATTGATACCCATTCTCTATGCGCTGAGCGTCTCCTTCAGCGGCTCCAACAGTCTGCTCAGCTCGGATTTCTCCTTTATCCCCAAGGATTTCACTCTGACAAACTATCGCAAGGTGCTCTTGGGGGAAAGCATCACCACCTGGTTCCGCAACACCGTGTTTCTGGCAGCAGCCACGGTGCTGCTGTCCCTGACGGCGGCTGTGCCCGCAGCCTATTGCTTCTCCCGGCGGCACTTTCCCGGGCGCAGAATGATTCTTAAGGAACTGGTTCTGCTGAATTCCTTCCCGGCCATTCTTTCCATGTTTGCCATCTATCGGCTTCTGCGGCCCATGGGTCTGGTAAACACCCGGGCGGGACTGATTTTGGTGTACACCGGCACCATGGCTGTATTCAGCCTATGGAATACCAAGGGCTATTTCGATACCATTCCCCCGGAAATTGAAGAGGCCGCCCGGATAGACGGCGCTACGGATTTCCAGATTGTAAGGAAAATCGTGCTGCCTCTGGCAAAGCCCAGCATCATCACAACGGCATTGCAGGTGCTGATTTATGTGTGGAATGAGTACATCTACGCCACCACCTTCCTCACCGGGGAGCAGAAATACACCCTGGCAGCCGGGCTGAACGCCCTGCAGGCCACGGAAATGACAGGCTCCTGGCCGGTATTCTCCGCCGCTGCCATCACGGTTTCTCTTCCGGTGCTGATTATCTTCTTCCTATGCCAGAAGTACATGACCTCCGGATTGACGGCAGGAGGTGTAAAGGGATGAAGCTGGACGCCATTATGCATCTGCCCATGTCCGAATACTGCTGCGGGCTGGATGAAACCCACATTGTCTACCGGCTGCGCTGTGCCAAGGGAGATTTGAAAAAGGTCACTCTTTTCTACGCCGATACCGCCTGCCGGGTTACCCCCATTCTATTCACCCCCGCCCCCATGGAGCAAATCCTCAGCGACCAATATCACGACTATTGGCAGGTTGTGGTTGATAGTCCCTACAATCGGGTATACTATTATTTTCTGCTGGATGACGGAGCCTCTACCCTGCTCTATTACGGAGACGTGTTCACCGACCATCTGGTGGACGACCGCTCCCAGTATTTTAAGCTCCCCTTCAACCACCGGGCGGACATTGCATCGGTACCTGTCTGGGTATACGATGCCGTGGTCTACAATATTTTCCCGGACAGCTTTGCCTCGGGCAAATGTCAAATTTCCGGGCAGGCCACGGAAATGTCCTTCGGGCATCAGACCGTCCGGGGCAAGCTGGGGGGAACGCTGACAGGCATTGCCGAAAACGTGGAGTACCTGAAAACCCTGGGGGTCAACTGCGTATATCTGAACCCGATTTTTGCGGCAGGGGAATACCATAAATATGACCTGCTGGACTATTTCCATGTGGACCCCTGCTTTGGGGGCAATGCAGCCTTCCGAGCCCTGGTGGAAACCCTGCATACCAACGGCATCCGGATTCTCATTGACGGCGTATTCAACCATTGCGGCTGGTATTTCTTTGCCTTTGACGACGTGGTAAGGAACCAGGAGAACTCCGCCTACCGGGACTGGTTTTATCAGCTCACATTCCCGGTGAAGCGGCCGGAATCCATGGAGGAAATCCCGGGCTACGCCTGCTTTGCCTATGAGCGGATGATGCCCAAGCTGAATACCGCCAACCCGGAGGTGCAGGACTATTTCTGTAAGGTCGGGGCCTATTGGGTGCGGGAGTTCGGCATCGACGGGTGGCGGCTGGATGTGGCCAGCGAGGTAAATGACGGCTTCTGGCGTGCCTTCCGGCAGGCCGTCAAGCAGGTCAACCCCCAGGCCCTGCTCATTGGCGAGGTATGGGAAAGCGCCGGGCATTGGCTCCGGGGGGATATGTTCGACTCCACCATGAACTACGATTTCCGGAAGCACTGCGCCCTTTTCTTTGCCGAAGGAAGTATCGACAGTGCAGCGTTTTCCGGCCGGATCACCAATATGCTGATGCGCTATCGGCTTTCCATGCTTCCGGCGCAGCTGAACCTGCTGGACAGCCACGATGTCAGCCGGTTTCTGTCCCTCTGCGGCGGCGATACGGCCCGGCTCCGGCTGGCGGTGCTGTTCCTGTTCTGCTTTGTGGGGATGCCCACGGTTTTCTATGGGGATGAATTGGGCATTCAGGGCACAGAGGAGGCAGCCTACCGCTCCCCCATGCCCTGGGATGGCGGAGACCCGGAATTGCTGCAATTTTACCGCAGGGCAATTGCGCTGCGGCGGGAGCTGGCTCCCCTGCGCCGGGGAAATTTCCGGATGGTTTGTGCAGAGCCCGGCAGCCGTCTGCTGGTATTCCGGCGGAGTTTCCGGGGAGAATCCGTCACCGTGTGCGTCAACGCCGATGCGGTGCCCCGCCCTCTGCCCGCCGTGGCAGGCAGCTGCCCCTGGGCCCAGGGTCTCCGGGGCGACACCCTGGAGCCAATGGGCTTTGCCATATTCCTTGGCTAAAATTTCCCTCGGCCATTCCAGGCCGGGGGATTTTGTGCTATACTGAAAAGAAAGGGGGCATTGCCATGCGTGTCACAATCAAGGACGTTGCCCAGGCGGCGGGGGTTTCCATTTCCACGGTGTCCAAGGTGCTGAACGGCCACTACAGCATTTCCCAGCAGACCGCCCAGCGGGTGCGAAGCGTCATGCAGGAGCTGAACTATTATCCCAGCGCCAACGCCCAGAGCTTTGCCAGCGGGGCCAACCATACCGTGGCGCTGCTGGCCAACCTGGCCCCCAATATGGCCTTCCGGAATCCCCATATGTTTGAAATTATCGCCGGTCTGGAAGAGGCCCTGGGCAAGCGGGGCTACCGGCTGATGCTGCGGGGCACGGACGAAACCGCCGCCTGCGCCCTGGCGGAGGAAATCATCTCCCGGCGCAGTGCCGATGCCATCGCCATTCATGTGGGGGTAATGTCCCATCCCCTGGCCGCCGTGCTCACACGGCAGCAGTTCCCCCACATCGTTCTGGGAGCGCCGGACTTTGACAGCCAGGTTTGCTGGATAGACAACAGCAACACCTATTCCGGCTCGGTGGCCGCCTCCTACCTTCTCTCCCGGGGATACCGGCGGCTGGCATTTCTGGGGGGAAAATCCTATGACCTGGGCTCTTCCCTTCGGCTGCAGGGGCTTCGGCAGAGTCTGGCCGCCGCCGGTGTGCAGCTGGATGAGCAGTATATCTGGCTGGGGGACTCCTCCCGTGCAGACGGCTACCGCATGACCCAGGGGCTGCTTGCCCTTCGGCAGAAGCCGGAGGCCATTGTCTGCGCCAACAATTATATTGCGCTGGGCTGCGTGGATGCGCTGAACAAGCACAGGCTCCGGCTCCCCCAGGACATGGGCGTAATGACCTTTGACGACTATCCCTTCTCCCAAATCATCGAGCCGCCCCTGACCGTGGTGGACATCAACGTCCGGGACATGGGGGCCCAGGCCGCCAAATTCCTGGTAAACGGCATCCGCCATCCCAACACGCAGATTCAGACCTATATCACCACCTCCAATGTAATCCCGCGAGGCTCTACCCGGTAGAGGGCAGCTTCCCTTCGCTGCATCTTCCGGGGCAGCGGGCCATTTGCAACGCTGCTATGCTTGCCTCCGGATTGCCGGAAAGCGGCCCGGCAGAATTCTTGTTTTTTCTGTCGATTTTGGCTAAATCACCCTGGATTCCCTCCGGGAGCGGAGGGGGATCCTACCCGGTATAAGGGGAGGCAAAAAATGTGACGTTCAGCACCATACAGCTGTTTTTGAAGTAAAGACAATTTTCAAAAATGAAAAAAATTTTTTGGTAGAAAGATACAAATTTGATGTATTATTTCTAGGCACTATGCTGAAAAAGCTAAAGTTGTGTAAACCACATGTTGACTAATTGTGAACTAGAGCGTATTCTATGTATATACACAAATAAATGAATGGGCATCGTTTCTCCCAGGGGAAACGGCACATCAACTTGAAAGGAACGAGTATACTATGGGTTTCATGGATAAACTGTTCGGTAAGAAGCTGGAGGGGATTTGTGCACCTGTGGCCGGTAAGGCCGTGGCAATTACCGAGGTTCCCGACCCCACCTTTGCAGAAGGAATGCTGGGCAATGGCATTGCCATCGAACCCGCCGAGGGCAAGGTGTATGCCCCCTGCGATGCCACCGTTGATATGATGTTCGACACCGGCCACGCTGTTAGCCTGGTTTCCGATACCGGCGTTGAAATTCTCATCCACATTGGTCTGGAGACCGTGAGCCTGGAGGGCAAGCCCTTCACCGTGCATGTGCACAACGGCGACAAGGTCAAGAAGGGCCAGCTGATGATTGAGGTTGACCTGGAGGCCGTGAAGGCTGCGGGTCTGCCCACCATTACCCCGGTGCTGATTTGCAATACCGATGCCTATCCCACCTTCAAGACCCACGTTGGCCAGGAAGTTTCCAACGCAGACGTGGTCATCGAGCTGGGCAAGTAAGGAGCGCAAAACATGAAGATTGGTACTGGTCTTCCCGTATTCCCCGGTGTGTCCATCGGCAAGGCTGTAGTCTACCGCAAGGCCCAGAGCACTGCCCCTGTCTCCTCCGGCGACCCTGCCGCAGAGCAGGCCAAGTTTGATGCCGCCGTTATTACCGCCCGGAATCAGCTGAGCGCCCTGTATGAAAAGGCAAAGGTGGAGCTGGGCGAGGAAAAGGCCGCCATTGTGGAAGTGCAGATGCTGATGCTGGACGACCTGGATTATCTGGACGGCGTGGCCGCTGCCATCGAGGGCGGCGCTGCTGCTGCCACGGCTGCCCTGGAAACCGGCGAGGAGTTTGCCGCCGTGTTCGCCGCCATGGACGACGAATATATGAACGCCCGCTCCGCCGACATCCGGGATATGTCCCACCGTATTTACGATATTCTCTGCGGCAATACCGGCTTCCAGCTGCCCGAGGGCGAATTTTTGCTGGTTGCCGAGGATTTGGCTCCCTCCGAGACCATCCAACTGCCCAGAGAGCGGATTCTGGCCTTTGTGACCCGCCAGGGCTCCTCTTCCAGCCACACCGCCATTTTGGCTCGTACCCTGAACATTCCCTCTCTGGTTCAGTCCGACATTGCCCTGGAGGATGCAGAAAACTGCACCGTTCTGGCGGTGGACGGCTTCACCGGCAACTGGTATATGGACCCGGACGATGAGACCATGGCAATGCTGAAGGCCAAGCAGGCCGAGGCCGCTGCCGGTCGGGCCGCTCTGGAAGCCTACCGGGGCAAGGAGAGCATCACCAAGTCCGGCAAGAAGATTATCCTGGCTGCCAACATCGGCTGCCCCGAGGATGCCGAGGCGGCGCTGGCCGCCGACTGCGAGGGCGTTGGCCTGATGCGTAGTGAGTTCCTCTATCTGGGGCGGGACAGCCTACCCACCGAGGACGAGCTGTTTGAAGCATATAAGAAGGTTGCCCAGACCATGGGCGACCGCCCTGTGGTCATTCGTACCCTGGACATTGGTGCGGACAAGCAGGTGGACTATATGGGCCTTGAGAAGGAAGAAAATCCCGCTCTGGGTCTGCGGGGTCTGCGAATCTGCCTGACCCGGGAGGAAATTTTCCGTCCCCAGCTCCGGGCCATTCTCCGGGCCTCTGCCTACGGCAACCTGATGGTGATGTTCCCCATGGTGGCTTCCGTGTGGGAGCTGAAGCAGGCCAAGGCGCTGTGCGCCCAGATGCGGGCAGAGCTGACCGAGCAGGGCATCGAAACCAAGGATGTTCCCATTGGCGTGATGGTGGAAACCCCCGCCGCTGCCGTGCTGGCCCACGAGCTGGCAAAGGAAGCCGCCTTCTTCTCCGTTGGTACCAACGACCTGACCCAGTACACCCTGGCGGTAGACCGCCAGAACGCCAACCTGGGCAAGTTCTATGACCCCTATCACCCCGCCCTCATGGCGCTGCTGGCTCACATTGCCAAGTCCGCCAACGAGGCCGGTATCTGGGCCGGTATTTGCGGTGAGCTGGGCGCTGACCCCAAGATGACCGAACGGTTCATCGAAATGGGCTACAAGGAGCTGTCCATGGCTGCCGGTCGCATTCTGGAAATCAGAAAGATTGTCTGCGAGTCGGAGCAGTAGTGCCCCGGCCTGACAATAGATTACCCAACGCACGAAAGTGAGGAAATAAGAAATGAAAGAATTCAAGCATGTGATTACCGATCCCATGGGTATGCACGCCCGCCCCGCCGGTATGCTGGTGAAGGCCGTGGCTCCCTTTGCTTCCAAGGTTACCATCACCGCTCCCACCGGCACCGCCGATGCCCGCCGCCTGATGGCCCTGATGAAGCTGGCTGCCAAGCAGGGCATGGAGCTCACCGTCACCGTGGAGGGTTCTGACGAAGACACCGCCGCTGCGGAGCTCCAGGCTTTCCTGAGCGCAAACCTGTAAGCTATATTTCGTCCCTATTTGCCGTCGTGGGCCGACGGTTGATAATAAACAATAAGGGAAAAGACAAATTTTGGAGGGAATTTTCTATGATGAAACATTTGCAGAAGCTGGGTAAAGCTATGATGCTTCCCGTTGCTGCACTGCCCATCTGCGGTATTCTGATGGGTCTGGGCTACGCCTTCGCTCCCGGTGTTATGGGTGTTCCCGATGCACCTACTTCCGGCGCACTGTACACCATCGGCTTCTTCCTGATCAAGGCAGGCGCTGCCCTGATCGAAAACATGGCTATCCTGTTCGCCATCGGCGTTGCCGTTGGCCTGGCAAAGGAAAACGACGGCACTGCCGGTCTGGCTGGCATGGTCTCCTACCTGATGATCACCACCCTGCTGGCTCCCGGTGTCGTTTCCGCCATCGCTCCCAAGATGATCGCTTCCGAGGTCAACCAGGTTGCTTTCGCCAAGATCGGCGGCAACGCCTTCATTGGTATCCTGGCTGGTATCATTGGCGGTCTGTGCTACAACAAATTCAAGGGCACCAAGCTGCCTGACTTCCTGGCATTCTTCAGCGGCAAGCGCTCTGTTGCCATTGTCACCGCTCTGGTTTCCATCGTCGTCTCCGCCATTCTGCTGTTCGTATGGCCCGTCATCTTCAGTGGCCTGGTTGCTCTGGGCAACGGCATCACCAAGCTGGGCGCTGTCGGCGCTGGCATCTACGCTTTCCTGAACCGTCTGCTGATCCCCACCGGCCTGCATCACGCTCTGAACAACGTGTTCTGGTTCGACACCATCGGCCTGGGCGACCTGACCGCCTACTGGGGTGCACTGACTGAGGGCGGCGTTATGGCCAACGGCAACCCCGTCAACTGGTCCGTGGGCATGTACATGGCTGGCTTCTTCCCCTGCATGATGTTCGGTATCCCCGGTGCTGCTCTGGCCATGATTCAGACTGCAAAGACCGGCAAGCGTAAGGTTGCCATCGGCATCGTTGGCTCCGCTGCTATCTGTGCCTTCATCTGCGGCGTTACCGAGCCCTTCGAGTTCGCTTTCATGTTCCTGGCATTCCCCCTGTACGTCGTGTACGCTCTGCTGTACGGCATCTTCACCACCATCACTGTTGCTCTGGGCTTCCGGGCTGGCTTCTGCTTCTCCGCCGGTGCAACCGACCTGATCTTCTCCGCTTCCCTGCCCGCAGCTGCCAAGACCTGGCTGATCCTGCCCCTGGGCGCTGCTGCTTTCGTCGTCTTCTACCTGGTGTTCCGTTTCGCCATCACCAAGTGGGATCTGAAGACCCCCGGCCGTGAAGATGACCAGGAGAACGAGCTGAAGATTGAGCTGGCCAACGACGACTACACCACCATGGCTCAGATCATTCTGGAAGGCCTGGGCGGCAAGGACAACGTCACCTCCATCGACCACTGCATCACTCGTCTGAGACTGGAAGTCAAGGACCGTCTGCTGGTTGACGAGAAGAAGATTAAGTCCTCCGGCGCTTCCGGCGTTATTCGTCCGGGCAAGACCGCTGTTCAGGTGGTTATCGGGCCCAAGGTTCAGTTCGTCTACGAGGAGTTCAAGAAGATTGCTAAGTAAGGATTTCGGAGCTACTGCGGCCCACGCGGTAATCTGACTTCAAGACCCCAAACAGGGATTGAAGCAATTCCAAATGCAACCCCCCATAGGAAGGTCTCACGGCCTGCCTATGGGGGGTATTCTTTGTATTGGTGTGGGCTAGGGCTCTTCCGGGGCTGCCTGGCTCTGCTCCAGCTGGAACTCACGGATGGCTTGCAGGAACACCTTGCCGTAGCGCTGGGCTTTTGCGCTGCCCACGCCGCTGACGCAGCAGAATTCCTCCATGGTCCGAGGGGCCTTTCGGGCCATATCCTCCAGGGTTGCATTGGTAAAGACGATGTATGCCGGCATGTGCTCCTTCTGGGCCAGGCGAAGCCGCAGAGCCTTCAGAGCATTGTACAGCTCCGGATTGTCCGCCGGGGCGGTCTGGCCCAGGGGTTGGGGCTTTGCCGCCTCCTCCCGGATGGTGATGCGCCGGCTCTGGCTCTGCACCCCTTTGGATTCCGCCGTCAGGCTGACACCGCCGTGCTCCGAATCCGTATGTAGGCAGCCCTGGGCCTCCAAAGCCTCGGCAATCCGGCGCAGCCGATCCCGGCCCACATGGCCCAGGGTGCCATATTCCGGCAGCCGGTCCAATTTCAGTTGCAGCAGGCGCTTATCCCGGCTGCCCAGCAGCGTCCGAATCACGGTGACAATGCCCAGGCTATAGCCCAGGTGCTGCCGGATATGTTCCACGCAATCCAGCAGCTGGGCGGCCTCCCGGGTCACGTCCCGCTCCTCCAGCACCATGTCGCAGTTGCCGCAGTTGCCGCACCGGGCCGGATGGCTCTGGCCGAAGTAGTCCAGAATGCAGCCCCGGAGACAGGACTGGGTTTTGCAGTAGCCCACCATCTGCTCCAGCCGGTTCCAGTCCGCCTGAACCTGCTCCGGGGTGGCGCTCTCCCCCTCTGTCCCATTGGGGTGGAGAATCAGATATTGGGCGGTGGTCACGTCCCCGGGGGAATAGAGCAAAATGCACTCTGCCGCCGCCCCGTCCCGCCCGGCTCTGCCCGCCTCCTGATAGTAGTTTTCCAGGCTTTGGGGCATGTTATAATGAATCACATAGGAGACATTGGACTTGTCGATGCCCATGCCGAAGGCGTTGGTGGCCACCATCACCGGGGCCCGGTCGTAGAGGAAATCCTCCTGATTGTCGTGGCGTTCCTGTTCGCTGAGGCCCGCATGGTAGCGGGTGGCAGGGATGCCCCGATCCTGGAGCAGCTGACACACCCGCTCCACATTCTTCCGGGTGGCGCAATAGACAATGCCGGATTTCCCACGGCGCTGCTGCACCAGCTCCAAAACGGCCTCCTGCTTTTTGGCGGGCTTACGCACATCAAAGCGCAGATTGGGCCGGTCGAAGCCCGTTACGATTTCCACCGGGTTTTGCAGCCCCAGGCTCTCCACCACGTCCTGCCGAACCCGCTCCGTAGCCGTGGCGGTAAAGGCGGAAACCACCGGGCGCTGGGGCAGGATGGAAAGGAAATCCACAATTTTCAGATAGCTGGGCCGGAAATCCTGGCCCCATTGGGAGATGCAGTGGGCCTCGTCCACCGTCACCATGGAGACCTGCCTGCTCTGGATAGCCTCCAAAAAGCCGTCGGTAAGCAGCCGCTCCGGGGCGACATAGATAATCCGGTACATCCCGGACTGGATATTGCGGTACACCAGCCGGATTTGCCCGGCGGTGAGGGAGCTGTTCACATAGGCCGCCGCCACCCCCACATTTTTCAGGGCCATCACCTGGTCGTGCATCAGGGAAATCAGGGGTGAAATCACCAGGGTCACCCCCGGCAGCAGCAGCGCCGGAATCTGGTAGCACAGGCTCTTTCCACCGCCGGTGGGCATTACGCCGAATACATCCCGCCCGGACAGAATTCCGTCAATCAGCGCCGCCTGGCCGCCCCGGAACTCCGGATAGCCAAAGACTTGCTGTAGGATTGTCTGCTTTGTCTGCATGGCTTCTTCCTTCCTGCTTTTCAGCCGGGGACACCCCGGCCTTTCCTTTGGCGGGCACACCGGCCTTTGCCGCCGAGCCCACCCTAGTTTTATATGCTGTCTATTTTATCACAGCCCACCTGGAAACGCAACACAGTCATTTCGGCAGGAGGCAGCCCCCTTCCATGGGCAGATTGGTGCAGGATTGTTGTAGAAATTTTCCATATCCTCTTTTCCCCTCCCCCGCTCCTTTATTCACATCCTACAAAGATGAAATTCTTTTCAAAAAGTACTTTACTTCTTTAGCGAGTTAAAGTATAATACAGCCATCAAAGGAAACAAACCCGGAGAAAATTACAAAAGGAGAAATGTACCATGAAAAAATTCACTGCACTGCTCACCGCCCTGGTCATGATGATGGCCCTGACAATTCCCGCCTTTGCCGAGCAGGCCGACTCCGATTATATCAAGGAGAAGGGCACCCTGGTGGTGGGTATCACCGACTTTGCCCCCATGGACTACAAGGATGCTGACGGCAACTGGATTGGCTTCGATGCAGACGTGGCCACCGCCTTTGCAAAGTACCTGGGGGTGGAAGTGGAATTCGTGGAAATCGAGTGGGACAACAAGGTGCTGGAATTAAACTCCAAGAGCATTGACTGCGTATGGAACGGCATGACCCTCACCGATGAGGTCACCTCCTCCATGGCCTGCTCCAATGCCTACTGCAACAACGCCCAGGTGGTCATCGTCCCCGCCGACCAGGCAGACAAGTACCAGACCGCCCAGGATTGCGCCGACCTGGTGTTCGCCGTAGAGGCCGGCAGCGCCGGTGAGGCAGAGATTGCCGCCCTGGGCTATGAATACACCCCGGTGCAGTCCCAGGCCAGCGCCCTGATGGAGGTGGCCGCCGGAACCTGCGATGCCGCCGTGATTGACTCCCTGATGGCCGCCGCCATGGTGGGTGAGGGCACCAGCTACGAAAACCTGACCTACACCGTGCAGCTGAACAGCGAGGAATACGGCGTGGGCTTCCGCACCGGCTCCGACCTGGCCCAGGCCCTGAACGAATTCCTGAAGGCTGCCTACGAAGACGGCTCTCTGGAAGAAATCGCCGAGACCTACGGCGTCCAGGCTGCTCTCATCCAGCAAAAGTAAGAAACCGATACACAACCAACCGAAACGACCGCCCAGCGCCACCGGGCGGCCCGTTTCTGCGTAAAAGGCAGGTTCATCATGGAAACATTTCTCCAACAATTTCCCATTGTCTTTCAGTCCCTGAATATTGGCTTTCTGCAAACCCTGCGGCTGTTCGGGGTGACGCTGCTGGGAGCGATGCCCCTGGGGCTGATTATCATGTTCGGCTCCACCTCCGGCTTTAAGCCCCTGAGTGTGCTGACCAATCTGTTCGTCTGGGTCATCCGGGGCACCCCGCTGATGATTCAGCTGCTGATTATCTATTACTTCCCCGGTCTGGTGCTGAAGGTTGCCCTCTGGCCCAAGGGGGAGAGTGGCCGGTTTGCCGCCTCTGCCTTTGCCTTCATTGTCAATTACGCCTGCTACTTTTCCGAAATTTACCGGGGCGGTATCCAGAGCATCCCCGCAGGCCAGTGGGAGGCCGGGCAGGTGCTGGGCATGACCAAGGGCCAGATTTTCTGCAAGGTGATTTTGTTGCAGGTAATCAAGCGCATCCTGCCCCCCATGGGCAACGAGGTAATTACCCTGGTAAAGGACACGGCTCTGGCCCGGATTATTGCCCTGCAAGAAATCATCTGGGCAGGCACCGCCTTCCTCAAGGGCTCCCAGGGCATCTCCGGTCAGGTGTGGCCGCTGTTCTTCACGGCCATCTACTATCTGATTTTCAGCGGCGTTCTGACTGTTGCCCTGAGCTGGCTGGAAAAGAAAATGGACTATTTCAAGGGGTGAGCACATGGCAATCTTAGAGGTAAAGCACATTCAAAAGAGCTTCGGCGGCACCGATGTGCTGAAGGACATCTCCTTTTCCTTGGAGAAGGGGCAGGTGCTCTCCATCATCGGCTCCTCCGGCAGCGGAAAAACCACCCTGCTCCGGTGTCTGAATTTTTTGGAAACGGCCCAGAGCGGTCAAATCCTTGTCAACGGTAAGGAGCTGTTCAACGGCGAAGCCCACCGGCGCACCAGTGAGGAGGAAATACGGAAAAACCGGCTGCACTTCGGCCTGGTATTCCAGTCCTTCCATCTGTTCCCCCAGTACACCGTACTGGAAAATGTAATGCTGGCTCCCAAGCTGCTGAAAAAGGCCCCGGCGGATCAGCTGGAGCAGACCGCCCGGAGGCTCATCGACCAGGTGGGCCTCACCTCCCGCATAGGGAATTATCCCTGCCAGCTCTCCGGCGGGCAGCAGCAGCGGGTGGCCATTGCCCGGGCCCTGGCCATGGAGCCGGACATTCTGTGCTTCGACGAGCCCACCTCCGCCCTGGACCCGGAGCTCACCGGCGAGGTGCTGCGGGTGATTCGGGGCTTGAAAAGCGCAGAGCGAACCATTATAATTGTTACCCATGAGATGGAATTTGCCAAATCCGTCTCCGACCGGGTTATCTTCATGGCCGACGGTGTCATCGAAGAGGAGGGCACCCCCCAGCAGGTGTTCGGCAATCCCCAGTCCCCCAAGACCCGGCAATTTTTAAGCAGCTCTCTGGAAAAATTTTGATTGGGAGGAACCGCCATGCCCCAGCATTCGTTTGACGAGGAAATGATTCAGGACCTCTACCGAGCCTTTGTAAAAATCGACAATGTGGAGGACTGCGCCGCCTTTCTGGAGGATCTGTGCACCCGCAAAGAGGTGGAGCAGATGGCCCAGCGGCTTCGGGCCGCCCGGCTGCTGGCCGAGGGCATGACCTATTCCCAGGTGATTGAGCACACCAACATCTCCTCCGCCACCCTCAGCCGGGTTTCCCGGTGCGTGCAGTATGGCCGGGGCTACCGGCTGTTTGCCGGAAAGGAAGGCAGCAAATAGCCCAGCAATTTTGAAAAAACAGGCGGTACTCCGGTGCAAAGGGGGCCGCCTGTGTCTTTTTCTTAATATTCATCCACAATTCATAAACTTTCCTTGAATAATCCCGCTGAATTGTTGACTTTCTGTGGAATTCGAGGTATGATATCGTCGCTTTGGAAGGGAATTCGGGGGTGTAAGGGATGCGGCAGGAAAATCGAAAAATGCAGTGGATTGCCGGTGGGCTGCTGGTATGCGTGCTGCTATTTTCTCTGCTCCTATGGCAGACGGTGGGGACGAAGCTCACACGCTTCATCTCTGACCCGGCTGCCCTGCGGGAGTGGGTGGATACCAACGGCTGGCACAGCCGCCTGATTTTCGGGGCAATGGTTATTTTTCAGGTCATCATTGCCATCATCCCCGGGGAGCCCTTTGAGATTGCCGCCGGGTATGCCTTTGGGGTGGTGGAGGGCACCGGCCTGTGCATCGCCGCTGCGGCCATAGGCAGCATCATCACCTTCGCCCTGGTGCGGAAATTCGGTATGCGTCTGGTGCGCCTCTTCTTCAGCGAGGAAAAAATCAACTCGGTTAAATTTCTAAAAACCAGCGAAGCACGGAATTTTCTCTTCCTCATCGTCTATATGCTTCCCGGTACCCCAAAGGATTTGCTGGGCTATTTTGCCGGACTGACGGACATTCCCTTCCCCGTCTTCTGCCTGATTTGCACCCTGGGCCGCTTTCCCTCGGTGATTACCTCTACCATCGGCGGTGATGCCCTGGGCACCGAGCAATACACTGCGGCCATTATCACCTTTGCCGCCACCCTGGCCATCAGCGGCGTTGGGCTGCTGATTTACAACCGCATCTGCAAAAAGCACAAGGCCCGTCACTCCGGCGAGGATGCTTAAAAGGATAGGAAATCGCTCATGTTCAAAAAATTATACCATGCCGTCTGCCGTCTGCTCTCCTGGGTGATCCCGGAGTATACCGTGGCTCCCCTGCTGTCCACCCTTGCCTTTCAGGTATTTGTATACTCCGGCAGCAAGGTGCTTATGGACAGCGCCTATCACTATAATTGGGAAACCCCCTTGGATTTGTCCATTCCCTTTCTCCCCTGGACCGTGGTTATCTACGCCGGAGCCTTCCTCTACTGGTATACCAGCTACGCCCTGATTCTGCGGGGAGAGAAGCGAAATGCCTTCCGGTTCCTCAACGCCCATGTAATGTCCCTAGTGGTGATACTGCTGTGCTTTCTGTTCCTGCCCACCACCAATTCCAGGCCGGAGGTAACAGGCCACTCCCTGTGGGACTTGGGTATGCGCATCATCTACGCCACAGATACCCCCACGAATCTGTTTCCCTCCCTCCACTGCCAGTTCAGCTGGCTGTGTGCCCGGGCCCTGGGGAATACCCGGGTGCCGAAATGGGGGAAGGTCTTCGCCTATGTATTTACCCTGCTGATTTTCGTCTCCACCCTGACCACCAAGCAGCATGTCATTGTGGATGTGCTGAGCGGCTGGCTGCTGGCCGAGGTCACCTTCGACCTGTGCCGGTGTGAAAAAGTCACCCGCCCCTTTTACCGGCTCTTTGACCGGGAGAACAAATCCACCACCTAAAAAATCTGCCAGTGCATTCGCACTGGCAGAAATTCTTTTGGGGGGAATTTTTATGCCTTTTCCACCTGGAAGGTGTAGACGGCATCCTCGTTGATTTCGGTGGAATCCACGCCGGTCTGGGCATACTCGCCGTCGATGTAGAAAGCCCAATAGCTGCCGTCGGTATCGTAGTCGGCGGTGATATTGTTGATGGTCTTCACATACAGGCCGAAGTCGCTGTCCTCACCGGCGATGATGCTCCACTCCTCCAGAGCGGCGCCCACGGTGTCCTGGTCGGTGCAGACGGTAACGGCAATCTCCACGCCCTCGCCGTCAATCACCTGGAAGACAAAGGTCTTGTCGCCGATGCCGTAGTTCTGGCCGTCCATCAGGGGGATGGTGGTGCCCTCTTCCAGCTCCAGGCCCTCCACCTGAAGCAGGTAGGTGGCCTCCTCATCAATGTCGGTGGAGTCCACGCCGGTGGTGGCGTACTCGCCGTCGATGTAGAAGGCCCAGTAGCTGCCGTCGGTATCGTAGTCGGCGGTGTAGCCGTCGATGGTCTTGACGTACAGGCCGAACTCGCTGTCTTCCCCTGCCACAATGTTCAGGGCAGCCAGGGCAGCGCCCACGGTCTTCTCATCGGTGTGGACGGTGCAGATGGTGACCTCGTTCAGGTGGGAAACCACCAGGGCAAAGGACTTTGCACCCTGGCCGTAGTCGGCACCCATCTCCAGCAGAATGGTCTCGTGATTTTCGTCCCACTGGGGCTCGGCGGACTGCTCAGCGTGGATAGTGGGCTCTTCCACCTTCTCCACGGCTTCTGCCCCGGCAAAGGCGGACAGGCTCAGCAGCATGGCAAGGCAGAGCAGCAAAGATACCAGTTTTTTCATAAAATAGTCTCCTTTTCAAATTTTTATACCTGAGTTATCATACCACAACGCCGCCAAAAAATCAATCAAAAACGTACATTCCGAAAAAGGCCAGCAGGCCGTCGCCGCAGTCATATTCCATGCCGCACTCCTCTGCCAGCTTCCGCACAAAGATGCAGTAGGCGGACATGCAGGAATAGCGCAAATCCGGATAGGTACAGGGCTGGCCGTTTTTCAGGGCACAGGGGCTGCACAGGGCGCAGCCACTGGCTCCCACCAGGAAGCCCGGATGCCCTGCCTGGCGGAACTGCTTCATCAGCCGGATGGCGGCAGAATTGTGGGACTGCTTTGCATGCTTGATGGCCTTTTTATCGGTGTAATCCGAGATTTCCCAGATGGTTTGCAGCACCAGTCCCCTTTTGTGGGCCAGAACCCGTTGCTTCATCTCCTCCGGTGTGCCGCAGTCCGGGGGACAGGAATAGTTCACGCCATACTGGCCGCAGAGATTTTCCTGGCAAAAGGGACGGAACATAGGATCGAAGACGATTTTCTGTGTATCCACCACGGCAGCGGCGGCAAAGCCGGCCTCCACTGCCTGGGCAATCATTTGGTTTTCTGTCATAAAAATGCCTCCTTTTCTGCTATTTTACGACTGGATACCTGAATTGTCAAGGAAAATGCAGGTACGCCCCTATTTGCCGGTTGCCTTTTGGGGGTAAAATTGGTATAATGAATTGTTCATGTAAAAAGGGGGGCGGCGCATGCAGCAGGATGCTTTTTCCGGATGCCATCCGGCGGTAAATTTTTTATTTTTTGCAGGAGCCATTGGCTTCGGCGCAACCATTCAGCACCCCGCCTACTGCGCTGCCGGCTGCCTATGCGCCGGGCTTTACTATCTGCTGCTGAAGGGCCGGGAGGGGCTGAAAATGCTGGGAGGCATGGTAGGGGTTTTCCTGCTGCTGTCGCTTATCAATCCCCTGCTGAATACCTCTGGGAAGCATGTGCTTTTCACCTGGCTTGGCCGCCCCTACACCCTGGAAGCCCTGTACTATGGCATGGCCCTGGGGGGCATTATGGTGGTGATGCTGCTGTGGTTTGGCTGCTACAGCGCCGTGCTCACCAGTGACAAATTCACAGCCCTCTTCGGCAGCCTTATCCCGGCGCTGTCGCTGCTGCTGGTGATGGTGCTGCAAATGATACCGGCTCTCACCCGGAAGGCAAAGCAGATTCTTCTGGCCCGCCGGGCCATTGGCAAGGGAGCCGCCGAAACCGGCAGCCTCACCGATAAGGCAAGGGATGGGGCGGCGGTGCTCTCCGCCCTGACGGACTGGGCCCTGGAGGGCAGCCTGGTCACGGCGGACTCCATGCGCTCCCGGGGCTACGGCGCCGGAAAGCGCACCCACTTTCAGCTCTACCGGCTGACAGGGCAGGACGTCGGCCTGTTCCTTCTCATCCTGGGGCTGGAAATCGCCGTAATGGCAGCCGGGGGAATGCAGGCCCGCTACACCCCCAGACTGAAAATCGATCCCCTGACCTGGGGCTTTCCGGTATACTGCTGTCTGCTGCTGATTCCGGCCTTTCTGCACATCAAGGAGGTAATTGCGTGGCGAATTTCACGCTCCAAAATCTGAGCTTCACCTATCCCGGGGCCGCCGCCCCGGCGCTGGCGGATATTGACCTGCAAATTTCCCAGGGGGAGTATGTGCTGCTGTGCGGCAGGTCCGGCTGCGGAAAGACTACCCTGCTGCGGCATCTGAAAACCGTCCTCACCCCCCATGGGGCCCGCAGCGGCAGTGTGCTGCTGGACGGCACGCCCCTGGAGCAAATCTCCCTGAGGGAGCAGGCAGCCGAAATCGGCTTTGTGATGCAGAACCCGGACGAGCAAATCGTCACGGATAAGGTATGGCATGAGCTGGCCTTCGGCCTGGAAAATCTGGGCTGCGAGCAGAGCGTCATGCGTCTGCGGGTGGCAGAGATGGCCAGCTTCTTCGGTATCCAGGACTGGTTCCACCGGGATGTGGCAGAGCTTTCCGGTGGGCAGAAGCAACGTCTGTCCATTGCCAGGGTTTTCTTAAAGAATCCCCCGATTCTTATTTTTGATGAAGCCACTTCTGCACTCGATAATGAAAGTGAAAAAGTAGTACAGGAATCCCTGGAAAAGCTCGCAAAAAACCGTACCACTCTGGTTATTGCCCATCGATTATCTACCATCCGGAATGCAGAACGCATTCTGGTTCTTACGGAAAATGGCATCGCAGAAAGCGGAAACCATGAGGAACTGCTTGCAAAGAACGGGATCTATGCGGAATTATATAATATGCAATTCAGGAAATAGCTCTGCTCCGTTCATAAAAATCGTAATTATTCCGTTACAAAAAATCAGGATACATCTTTGTGTGCAGACACACAGACATATCCTGATTTTTATATTTGAAACTGTTAATTACCACACTCTACGCTGATTCTGTTAAACGTACTCATAATATCCTCGGTGGAAAGTGCCTTTTTATCCTCACCGGACTTATCAATAA
>ENA-OZAA01000194-OZAA01000194.1-human-gut-metagenome-genome-assembly--contig:-NODE-194-length-43813-cov-6.716692_pt1 | contig 43813 bp, 45 predicted proteins | sample MGYA00244204_ERZ653492 | MGnify/ENA primary metagenome ERZ653492 (study PRJEB26926, sample SAMN06164980) | human gut metagenome | biome: ENVO:00009003; feature: ENVO:2100002; material: ENVO:00002003... | reverse complement strand
TGGGTTTGCGGCATTTCCGCGGCGGGCGCGGCCTCGCGCTGAATGTTCCGGGACTGGCTGCCGGGGCAGCCGCAGGGCAGGGTCATGCCCACTTTCTGCATTTTACGCTGCTTGTTTTCCATGACGGCCTGCTCGTCATAGGCCGCCGCCTCCCGCTCCACAAAGGTAATGGCCCCGGTGGGGCAGGTGGGCAGGCAGTCGCCCAGCCCGTCGCAGTAATCGTCCCGCATGAGCCGCGCCTTGCCGTCCACCATGGCGATGGCACCCTCGTGACAGGCGGCGGCGCAGGCGCCGCAGCCGTTGCACTTATTTTCGTCGATCTCGATGATCCGTCGTTTCATTGCAATACCTCCTTGCTTTTGTGGCTTGATTATACTAAAATTAAGCCAGCAAGTCGGTTGAATTTTCAACGAAAGAGGGCTTTTTATGAAAGAATTTTTTCCGGTGCTCCATACAGCGCCCCTTTTCTCCGGCATTTCTGACGAAGAGCTTGCCGCCATGCTCTCCTGCCTTAGGGCAAGGCTCGACACCTTTCCCAAAGGCTCCCGCCTGCTCCGTGCCGGGGAGGCGGTGGAGGAGGTGGGCCTTGTGTTGGCGGGCAGCGCCCTCATCGTGCAGGAGGACATCTGGGGAAACCGCAACATTCTCTCCAGGACCGGGCAGGGGCAGACCTTTGCGGAGGTGTTCGCCTGTGCGCCGGGGGCGGTGCTGAATGTGAGCGTGGAGGCGGAGAGCGCGGTGACGGTGATGTTTTTGCGCGTAAAACGCGTTTTGAGCGTGTGCCCCTCCGCCTGCTCCCACCATAGCCGGATCATCCGCAACCTGCTGGGCGAGCTGGCGGAGAAGAACCTGCGGCTCAACGAAAAGCTCACCCACATAGGCCAGCGCACGACGCGTGCAAAGCTGCTGTCCTATTTTTCCGCCGAGGCGCAGCGGCGCGGCAGCTATGAGTTCGACATTCCGTTTTCACGGCAGCAGCTTGCAGATTACCTCGGTGTGGAACGCAGCGGGCTGTCGCTGGAGCTTGGAAAAATGCGGGATGAGGGCCTGCTCGACTTTCACAAAAGTCACTTCCTTCTCAAAACGCCGGATGCGGGCCGTCCCTTTCCTTCTGCGCGTTAAGGAGTCCCCCTTTGGATGTATCGGCAAGTGCGGATACACCCGTCAGCCACGGAGCGTCGGGGTTTTGCAGATGGAAGAAGCCGCTACGGTCTGTAGAGATTGGCAGGACAGCGTCAGCTCGTACAATCTGATTTGATCATAGGGGTTATTTAACAGCCCCTTTTCAGATATACAAGAAAAAGCAAAAAGCTCCCAAGCCAATTGGCTTGAGAGTCTTTGGAGCTGCTAGCCAGATTTGAACTGGCGAACTCATCCTTACCTAAGGAGAATTAAAACTTGTGAGAAATACATATTGTCGTTATCAGTTTCCGGCAGACCTCATGTGATTTGTTTTGCCTGATGGATCCACCGTCCGCTTTTCAGTCGGAAAGTAAGCCAGATGCTCTTGATAATGTAATCAATCCGAAGGATAAGCAGCACCCAAAAAGGTGGAACCTTCAATATCACGCCAGCAATATATCCCAATGGAATGGAGGCACACCATTGAAAAATCACATCGGCTACCATAAGGAATCTAGTGTCGCCACCGCCCCGAAGGACACCTTTGGACAGTGTTGATTGAATTGTCTGAAAAAACACCACAATCGCACTGGAATCCATCATTAGCAGCGCAGTTTTTCTCGTTTCCTTCGTTATTTCGTACAAATCAACTGAGATTGTTCCTAGGGCAAACACAAGCGCAGCAGCAACAACGCCCAAAGCAATTCCGATGGTCCAAAAGGTCTCCCCCTCTTTTTGCGCACGCTCACGATTGCCACTGCCAACAGTCTGCCCAACGATTACGCCGGCGGCACTGGCCACTCCCATAGTTGCGACACTGCACATTCTATCAAACACCATCACAATAGCGTATGCGCTGACAACTTCCTTGCCCATCCTGCCCAAAATCATTGACATGGCGCTGGCCGCAAGTCCAAGCAATGTGTCGCTGATGATTGCAGGCAGACCCAGTCTGCGGAACTCCTTCAGCAAAGCACTGTCCAGAATCTTAAGCAATGCGTTCGGATAGTATCGGATGTTTTTCTCAATCCGGAGCATATACACGATACATACGGCAAGTTCAACCAGGCGGGCGCAAAGCGTGCCGACTGCTGCACCCATTACGCCCAATTCCGGCACGCCCATTTTACCAAAGATAAATACATAGTTTGCACCGATATTTATCAAAAAGGAGATGCAAGAAGTCAGTAACCCCAGCTTGGCGTTTCCGACAGAGCGGACAATATTTGTAATGACAAGGCTCAGACCATGGGGGAGAAAAACAAAAGCCGTAATACGAAGATACCGTGCACCCTCCCGGATCACATCTTCGTCATGGATGAAGATGTCCATAATTTTCTCAGGGATAAAAAGGGATACGGCTGCGAAGCACATCCCGATTGTTGCAACGATCTGAATGCACAGATCATAGACTCGTTTCACCGCCTCGCTCTTATTGGCTCCCCAATACTGACTTGCGAGCACAAGGCCTGCTGCGCTAATTCCCATACACAGGAACGTATAAATCTGGTAAAACTGGTTTGCAAGGCTGGATGCAGATATTGCGACCTCCCCAAGTTTCCCTACCATAACGGTATCCATCATGTTTACGCCTTGGTTGATGATGCTTTGCATTACAACCGGAAAGATCAACGCAAGCGCCTTTTTATAAAAGTCTGGCTCCCGAATCAAAAAAGCTTGCATTCCGGAAGATTTCTTTTTTTCACACATCATGCACCTTTCACACGGCTTCTATTCCATTTCCCCATCTAAACGATCCACTCAACATTGCATTTCCCGAGGTTTGTCAGCAGAGTCGGTTTTCCATCTGTCAATTTTGCCGCAAAGGAAATGCATTCTTTTTTGTCCTGATATACCGTATATTCCACCCTATCCTTCAATCCAAAAACCCGGAAGCAAATGTTATCCTTAAATTGGTAGCCGATATGGGGAGTATGGATACCGGTCGGAATCACAGAGTTTTCTCGTACCCACAGAGGAATGGATAAATATCCGTGTTTTTCCTCCCGCCAAACGCCGCCCTCACAGCATGCGCCCGTAAAGTAATTGTACCATTTTCCTCTGGGCAAATAATATCTGGCAATTCCCTGATCATTGAAAATAGGGGCCACCAGGAGAGAATCTCCCAGCATGTACTGCTTGTCCAGGTAACGGCAGTTTGGATCTTCTTCAAAAGACATGGCCATAGAGCGAATCATCGGAATACCGGTTTTTGATGTCTGGAAGGCAGATGTATAAAGATACGGAAGCAGGGTCATTTTCAGCTTGGTGAAGAATCGAACCACATCCACGGCTTCTTCGTCATATAGCCACGGCACCCGATAGGAAGAGGAACCATGCAGGCGGCTATGTGTGGATAACAATCCAAAGGCAACCCAGCGCTTATACACGTCAGCCGTGGAGGTGTCCTCAAAGCCTCCAATATCATGTGCCCAGAAGCCAAAGCCAGAGGAAGTAAAGCTCAGTCCGCCACGCAGGCTCTGTGCCATCGCATCATAATCCGACCAGCAGTCGCCGCCCCAGTGAACCGGAAAGGCCTGACATCCAGCCGTTGCAGAGCGGGCGAAAACCACAGCTTCGTTCTCTCCTTTTTCTGCACAAAGCAGTTCATATACGGCTTTATTATAGAGATATGCATAGAAATTGTGCATTTTCCTCGGACTGCTCTTATCGAACCACGCAACATCTTCTACCGGAACCCGTTCGCCGAAATCTGTTTTGAAGCAATCCACTCCCATGTCCAGCAGTACCTTCAGCTTTTGCTGATACCACCTTACTGCTTCGGGATTTGTAAAATCTACCAGCGCCAGGCCAGGCTGCCACATATCCCATTGCCATACATCGCCATTGGAGCGGTGCAGGAGATATCCTTTTTCCATACCCTCGTCAAAGAGCCGGGATTCCTGTCCGATGTAGGGATTGATCCAGACACAAACTTTGATCCCGCGGCTCTTAATCGCCTGAATCAGTTCCTCAGGTTCTGCAAAAACTCTGCTGTCCCAAACAAAGTCGGACCAATGGAATTCCTTCATCCAGAAGCAGTCAAAATGGAATACCGAAAGCGAAATGTTGCGATTCAGCATGCCATCTACAAAGGACATAACCGTGTCGGTATCATATTTGGTTGTAAACGATGTAGATAGCCACAACCCGAAGGACCACTGGGGCGGAAGCGAGGGCTTACCCGTTAGATCTGTATACCGGACAAGGACATCTTTCATCGTGGGACCGTTGATGAAGAAATAATCCAGGCGCTCGCCTTTTACCGAGAATCCGCACTTGGAAACCTGGTCGGTTCCGACTTCAAACTCCACGGTTTCCGGATGGTTGACAAAAATACCGTACCCCTTATTGGAAAGGTAGAAGGGTACATTCTTATATGATTGGTTAGATGAAGTGCCTCCGTCCTTGTTCTCAATAACTACGGTTTGCCCATTTTTCACGAACGCTCCAAAACGTTCCCCCATACCATAGATCAGTTCATCCACCGACAGGGATAGGCGCTGACTCATGTAGGCGTTCCCGGGATGGTCGTAAGCATACCCATTCCAGCCATCTTTTACATAGCACAAGTCCCGAAGCCCACTCCGACTGATGACATCTTTGCCGCGGCGAAAAATCATGGAAAACGGTTTCTTGCAGATTTCAAGGGTCATACTCCCGGAATAGATGCAGACACTGTCTGACGTTTCGGAATAATCCATCGGGATATCGTTATGCATCTGCAAGGGGAAACACGGCGTGCCTGCCGCAGTTCCCTTGTGATGGTAAACCTCAATCCGGAACATCTCCGGATATGGGACGGTTACTTCTATCGTCAGGTTGATGCCCTCAAGAGTATCTCCCTTTCCTTCAATGTGAAATGTCGGGCAAACAAGTTTCAGCTTGTTTGCTCCTTTTTTGTAGATTTCGTATGCAACTGTCGGTGAAAAAGCGGCATATCCCTCTTTCAGCAACCAGCATCCATTTTCGTATTGCATATGTACCTCCTTGTGCAATCCGTCTTCGCAGTGCAAAGACAGAGATGGCTCTTTGCTTTTCGGTTTGCAGCCACGGACTATTCTTTTACGGCGCCAATAGAAATTCCCTTCACAAAGTATTTTTCGAAGAACGGAAATGCAACCATAAGAGGAACCATAGACAAAACGGCGATAGCCATACGAACAGTAACACCGGGAACCTGCCGCCCAGCAGAGGGTAGGCCACTGGTATTGGCCAGGTAAGAAATATTGTTCGTCATATTCCGCAAGACCTGCTGGATACTTGCCATTTTCGAGTTATCCATGTAATACAGCGCATTTTGCCAGTCATTCCAGTAGGCAATCGCATTCAGAAGTCCGACCGTCGCCAAAATTGGCGTGGACAACGGAAGAATAATTTTCCAAAAAATGGTAAATTCCCCACACCCATCAATTTTTGCAGCTTCCCGCAAAGAGGATGACACATTATTGGAAAAATAGTTTCTGAGCAAAATGACATTAAATGCGTTGCACAAAAGCCCTGGAATGATATAGGCAAAATAGGTGTTTTTGATGTGAAAGGTCCGCGTGTAAAAATAATAAGTCGGTATTAGCCCACCATTGAACAGCATTGTAAAGAACACAAGAAACACAAAAATATTTCTTCCCGGGAGTGTTTTTTGAGATAATCCATAAGCAAGGCATGCCGTAACCAGCAGACTAAGAATCGTGCCAACTGCCGTTACGCAGATAGTAATCAGATAGGCTCTGCCAATCACATCAAACTTGGATGCAACATATTTATATGCATCCAGGCTGAATGCCTTTGGCCAAAGGGAATACCCATGTTTAATCGCAGCGGATTCATCTGAGAAAGAAGACATAAAAACAATCAAAATAGGGACAAGCACAATAATCATGCAGAGCGTCAGTACAACATTGGCTATAATGGAGTACACCTTTTTTTCATTCAATTTATGCATAATTTTATCCCTTCTCTCAGAAAATTGCATCATCTGGACTAACTTTTCGAATTGTCCAGTTCGCAAGCAGCACTGTGATAAGGCCAATGAAGGATTGGAGGAAGCCGGCAGCAGCTGAGTTGCCCAGATTCCGCAAATCCGACAGGCCTCGGAATACATATGTGTCAATGGTTTGTGTTGCCTTATACAATGCCCCGCTATTCATTGGCACCTGATAGAACAGGCCGAAATCCGATTTGAAAATCGCACCCAGCCCAATAATTGTCAGCGTAATAATTGTTGGCTTCAGCAGCGGAAGTGTGACATACTTGAATTGCTCCCACTTTGTCGCTCCATCCAGCTCCGCTGCATCGTAATATTCAGGGCTGATGGAGAGCATGCTGGAAAAATATACGACGCTGGAGAACCCGCTTCGCATCCAGAAATGTACAAAAATCAAAATTGCCGGCCAAGGTTTTGCCGTTGTATACCATTTTATCGGTTTCAATCCGAGGGCAGGCAGAATGGTTTTATTAAGCAGGCCGGTATCCACGCACAGAAACGCATAGACAATATAGGTTACAATCTGAATGGAGATTAACGATGGCAGTAGAATTGTCGTCTGATAGACTTTCAAACGACGCTTGCTGTGAATCTCATTCAGGAAGAATGCCAGCGCAATTCCAACAATTGGACTTAAAACCAAAAAAAGGAGATTGTATAGGATGGTATTGCGGATAATCAGTGGAAAATCAGTGGTCATAGTCAGAAACTTGAAGTTCTGCAATCCAACAAATTCGCCACTGAACAAACCGTCTGCAAGATTGACTTTTGTAAACGACAGATAAAGCCCAGCCATGGGCAGATAGTTATTGCAGAGCAAATACACGATGCCTGGCAGCATAAAAACGTAGAAAGGCCAATGTGCCTTAATGCGCAGCCAATGTTTCGATCCGGCTTTTTGCATGGAGACCTCCTTCTTGTGCCTTTCAGCACAGAATGTTGTAAATTCTATGAGAAGCGGGTAAGAATTTCCTCTTGCCCGCTTCCCTTTGGTTACGTTTTATTTCCCATTTTCTGCAAGAAACGCATCTAACTGACGTTGTGTTTCCGCAATGACATCATCCACACCATTGTCCTTCAGCGCCTGCCGGAATTCAGCCAGTGTAGAGGGATCCATCATTCCGGAGCCAAGGCCTTGGTTATACTGACTTACAACATTTGTGAGCGCAGCGACCTGTCCATCCACCGGAGTAGGATCAAACACAAAGCCCAATGCGATAGATGGGGGAGCATCATTAAAAGCAGCCATTTCTTCCCACAGGTTAGAGGGCGAGGGAGCCATAACGTATTGCATATAGTTGTTCGGGAAGATAAACTTGCCCCAACTGTAGTAACCTACATTCGATGCATCGACGCCATCAGGGTATGTAATAATGTTCGGATCGTCGGTTTTCACATAGTGGACACCTTCGATGCCCCAGGAAAGAAGATTGTTGATTTCTTTATCATAGTACAGCAAATCCATCAGCATACAGGCGCGCTCTACGTTGGCACACTTTTTGTTAATGATCCAGGTGAAGTTGGTGTTGGTCTTCAATACGCCTTCACTGTACTCTGGCATACAGACAGCAACCATTTCCGTACCGCAGGTAACATTTTCCTGGGATTCGATACCGGGCTTGTAGGAAGTACCGTAGCCAGCAGCAGTACCAGCCGCCACCTGTTCAGAACCATTCATAATGGAAGAATCATACATCAAACCTTCTTCATTCCAGCGATATGCCATATTAACCAGCTTTTCGTAGAAATCACTCATATACAGGCAGGACACGGTGCTGGAAGTCGTCGGATTCATCAGTCCAACGCCGGTATTGGGGGAGAAAATATCGGTATTGAACTGAGAACCATCCTCTCGTTCATTAATGGAATCAAAGAATAGAGACGGGCGGGTTGCAGTTCCGTTGGTCAAGGGATGAATGTCCGGGTGATTTTCCTTAATCTTTTTCAGCAGTTCCTCAAACTGAGCATAGGTTCTGATTTCCTCCGGCTTCATGCCGGTCTCTTCCACCAAATCCTTGCGCATCAGGTAACAATTGAAAGAAACCCAGTCTTTAATCGCAGGAAGGCCCAGAAGTTTTCCGTCATAATAGCCGTTTTCAACAAAATCGCCCAGTGCATCCAGTGCATTCGGCAGCAAATCCTGATACGGTGTCAAATCAGCCGCATAATCCCGGTAAGTCGTCCAGCTGAACCAACTGGAGAACAGGTCGCAAGGTTCGCCGGAGGATAGCCACATGGGCATGTTATTCCGGGTATCCGTAAAAGTGCACCATTTGATGTGCAGGGTCAGATTCAGCTTTTCCTCCAGGATCTTGTTGATGGCATCCAAAACCATGTCATTATCCCGGCACTCCACACCGTCAGTCTGAATTACCATAGTTAATTCGACATGTTCGCTCAAATCCGGGGCTGCGGTCAGAGCCGACGCTTTCCCACAGGCAAACAAAGAGAAAATCATCGCAGCCGCAAGCAGCATTGCCAATTTCTTTTTCATAATTATCCTCCTTCTTCTCCGCTTGGTTTAAGCGGGCTTATGTCCTGTATTATAGCAGTCGTCGGTTTTTCTTGGTATCAACAAAAGTGGGCGAACAATAGAGAAAAGCGGAAAGATTTCTTTGTAAAGCCCAGTTTCCCCATTCCTTTTTAACGTTATTGGAAAAAAGAGCACTTGGCTTTTCCAAATCTGTCATTCTTTTCGGAACTGGGCACGATATTCGACAGCGGAAGTGCCTTCCATTTTTCGGAACATCTTGGAGAAATAGGCATAGTCTGCAATTCCTACATTCAGTGAGATAATCTTTATTGGAAGCGCTGTACTGCGAAGCAACTCCTTCGCTTTTTCCGTACGCCGCTTGTTTACGTACTGCGTAAAGCCTACACCTTCTTCTTTTACAAATATATGTGAAAGGTAGTCTTTGCTGATGTAAAACCGTTCCGCAACCTCTTCCCGGCTCAGAGATTCCTCTAAATGACTGTTTACATACCGCTTAATCTGGGTCAGCAGCCCTGTGACACCATCAGAGCGGTTCTTCTGTGCATCCATCTGCCATTTTTCAATGGCTTCATCCAGAAAGCGCAGCAGCTTTGCGGCTGATTCTGTACAGTGGACATATACATCTGATTGGATCAGATTATCCACTGTTTCTTCCGCATTTTTATCGCTGAAAGAGTATAACGTGCTGATTATCAGCTGTGCAAGGATCGACAGCGTCCTTTTGTTCAGTTGCTTGGAGCTATCCTGTTTTTTCAGAAACCGTGCTACGTCTTCACGTATCAGGTTTTCGTCGTTTTCAAGCAGCCAGCTTTTCCAACTTTGCAACGATAGTTGCTTTCTAACAAGGTCACCATTTCGAATTGAATCCTCAACTGCCCCATATTCAAACACACCACTGTACCTTCCTACGTTGAGACTGTTGAGCCGCACAAGATCCTGATATGCCTGTGGAAGGTTTTGAAGCTCTGTTTCTTCGGAAACACACACAGACAGGGAAATACTTTTGTCCAGATTTGTCCGCTGAAGGAACGCCTTCATTTGTATTACGACATTTCCACCTCCTACGATAAAAACTCTCTGCCCGGTAGGTATTTTTAAACTTATGATCACAGGAACATTTTTCCGCAAAGTTTCCTCAATTTCCTTGTGAAGCTCATTCTCCTTGTGGTGGGCAAACCAGTTGTTCGGTGTCTCGCATTTCCAAAAGGGCGTTACAAGCACCATGCGGTAAACCATTTCGGAGGGCGGATAAATCTGAACTTCCTCCAAAACGTCCCGCATTTCACTTTCTGTATAGGCGGGCACTCTGAAAATTATTTCTTTCCATGCGTTTTCTATTCTTAGAGCGTTATATTGTTGTGCCCCCGCAGAATGGGACAAATCATTCTCGATTTTCTCTGTGAGCATTTTGTTAATGGCTGCAATCAATGAATTCTGGAGCTTTTGATAGTCTACCGGCTGCAATATATAGTCATAGCACCCGAGGCGGATTGCTGACTGCGCATAACGAAAAGAATCATAACTGGTGAGAAATACAATGCCGATATTCTGCCGCTGTTTTTTCAGCTTTTCCGCTAATTCAAGTCCGCTCATCCCCGGCATTTCGATATCTGTGATTAGAAATTGAATATGATTTTTCGAGATGATCTCCAGTGCTTCCTCTCCGGAATATGCAAAAAATAATGTAATCTCACCAATGCAACTCCAGTCCACCCCCTGTGCAATTCCTTGGACTACATCAAATTTATCATCTACGATTAAAATATTCATTGTCTTTCACCCTCTGTCAGATCATCCCAAATAATCGGCATGATAACCTCAGCCACTGCGCCGCCACTTTCGTTGTTATCGACTCCCATAAAAACCTGTCCGTCCGGGTATAGAAGATTTAGCCGACTATATAAATTAAATAATCCCACATGGCCAGTATTTTCACAAAAGCCGTTCTTTTTGATTTCTGAAATAAAACTTTCGCTGAATCCGCAACCGTCATCGCTGACACGCAGCCGGATGAACTCCTCGCCCTCGGTTCCAAATATGCGAACCGAGACCCTGATATTCAGGCTTTTTCGGGAAACGGTTCCGTGCTTTACTGCATTTTCCACAAAAGTCTGTACCATCAGTTTTGGAACCGGAACCTGCTCTACACTTGTATCCGCATCGAAGGTTATATTCACCTGCTCGGTGGAACCAGCGTTAATAATGTCAACATAATACTTTACATGTTCCAATTCCTGCTGCAATGCCGCTTTCTTCCCGCTATCGTACGTTAGGTAACGGAAATAGCCGGAAAGCGTTAAAATGATTGACTTTAACTTTTCGTATTGTTTTGTCTGCGCCAAAGCATAAAGATACTTCATGGAGTTGAGATAAAAATGGGGTTCTATCTGCAAGGTCAGAAACTGAATCTCATATTGCTTCCACCGCAGTTCATTTTCATAGCCGTCAATCTTTAATGTCTTTATTCTTTCTGCCATTTCGTTCAGAGTTGAATAAATTGCCCTGAATTCCTGTGGGGATCCAGCATCTACATCAATCCGGCTTTCCAAATTTCCATCGCGGATTTCCGCAATGCCCTTTTTCAGCTTCTTCAGCGGCTTCAATACTGCTCGAGACAATCTGTTGAACATCCACAGATAGACCCCAAAAATCAAAATGGTTGTCGCCCGGAGAAGTGAAATAACCCTTTCAAAATTCTGTGAAAACAACTTTCCCTTTATAAAAAAGATCGGTCGATCCAGTTGATGGGAATAGGTGCTGACGACAATCTTATTACCGAGGATTGTAGTCTGAGCTTCTTTATCTCCATTTGAGATGGCTACATTTTTGAGCATTGTATCCGAAACATCCAGCATGGCCGCATTCTCATCGTTCAGAATCACAATACTGCTGTTTTCGTCCAGTACAATCGCATACATATCAACAATCGTTTTTGCACGAATGCCCTGGCCTATCACATAACTTCCATCGGAAATTACATAAACAAAATACCATTCATTTCCAATCTGGCAAGGCCTCCACGAAAATCCTGTTTCGGATTCCTTTAGGCTCAAGGAAGCAACATATGCTTCCAAATCCAGCTTCTCTCGGGTGGAAAACCGGGCAGTTGCGGACAGTGTGATTCGAAAAGAATCAAATCCATCACCATGTTTGCGAACAAACGCCATCTCAGAAGCCGTTGATTGAAATAGCTGATTATCAAAATCGCCGCAAATTGTTTTTTCTGCAATGTAGGCTGCGCTGCGGGTGTTTGCCCTGAGTAGATTGCTTATGTGGGAGCCGGAAAACGAATAGCTTACCAAGCCTGCAGCCGCACTGGATAAATTGTTTTCAATGGAATTCTGCCTCAATTTTAAGATGTTTAGATACTGTTCTGATGTTTCCTCTTTCATTTTCTTTGACGCATATTCGGTGTTAAACGCCAGTGTGGATAAAATAACGACCATACCGACCAGCAATGCTGCCGTAACGGCCTGCCGAATGGAAAGGCTCTCTTCTTTCACATGCTTCATAACGGCTCTCCATTGTCTTTGCTTGCCTGATTCAGAAAGCGAGTCCTCAAACATAGTGCGGCACCTCTGCGAACTCGCTCTGTAAATAATCCCTCGTCAAACAGAATCTGAATAGGGACTTTTAAGAGATGTTTGTCTTCCTCGGAGCAGGCTTTTTCCAGTGCTCTGTGCAGTACACCAGAATGAACCGGAAATGCATCGTGGAAGATAATGCATTCCGGGTCTACCATCAGCTGGATATTGTAGAATAGTCTGGCGAATAATTTCCCAATCCTTTCGACTTCCTCTGCTGCATAAGTATTGCCCTTTTCTGCCAGCCTGAGCAGATCATCCATTGACTGAATACCATTGGGATCCACTTTGGCACCATTTTCAGCTGCATTACAGGCTGCATTCCGGATGCTTTCCGGGTAGAGAAGCGACTCAAAGCAGCCCACTCTGCCACAGCGGCACCGAACACGACTTTTTCCTTCCAAAGCCGTGTGGCCGATCTCACCTATAAGGTTGTGAGCACCTCTAAAAATTTTCCCGTTTTGTAGAAATGTTGCGCCAATGCCATTGCTATGTGCAAGTATATATACGCAGGAATTCGTGCCTCCATCCGTAGAGGAAAGATAACTGGCATAGCCGCTGAAATTGCACATGTTGTCCACGAAAATATCCGGTGAAAATCCCAGCTGATTCTGCAGATCTTTTGCAAAATAGCGGTTTCTGCCCCACCTGCTTTGCGTGTCCCTTCCTGTAAACTCCAGCAGCACTCTGTTCTCGGAGTCCACCATACCGGATATTGCTGCGGCAATCCCATAAATTTGTTCCGGAAAAACGTTCTCTGTGCGCATCATCATTTGGATCAGTTCCGCAACCTGCTGTACCATTTCCTCGTAGGAAAAGTGAACTACATCCGCAATGCGGCAGCTAATCTGATTCAGTGCGAAGTCATCCAGCTCAACCAGCACATTCTCCGTACTTAGGTATAGAAAAAAACTATACCGATAACCGGCACATATCGCATACGAAGCTGCACGCTTGCCGCCGAGGCGGGTTGAAGCACGCTTTTCTTTTTCTTCCACCAGTCCGCCTTGAATGAATTCATTAAGGATATTCTGGACAGCCGTACGACTCAGATTCATTCTGCCTGTGATTTCATTGATTGTCAGGCTGCTAGTTTCTGAAAGAAGCCGCAGCATATACCTGGCATTTTTCCTTCGTAAATCCTGTGGTCTGGTTCCCACTGTGCTCATTTTTATCTCTCCTTAGTTAAAACACTTTATATCGATACGTTTTAATTCTATTTTTATATTTTAACCATAACTAACGAATATGTCAACATAATTCGAGAAAATATGAATTTTTTAATGCTACTATTGTTATAACACACAGTTGCATTTCCTAGAAAACAATGCTATATTGAAAGTAAGCTAAAAGCAAGGAGGTATATCTATGTATCGCAGAAAAATCGAACAGTTCATCTGTAGCGAGTTTGAACCGGTTGTGCAAACGAAGGCAGGGAAACTGCGGGGGTATCAGATTAATGGTATCTATACTTTCCGCGGCATTCGTTATGCCAAAGCAAAACGCTTTCATATGCCGGAGCCCATTGACCCGTGGGATGGAATTGTCGACGCACAGGATTATGGTCATGTTTGTCCTACTCGTCCAGAGCATGATGTTGTTGGGAACCTTGCATTCCCCAAACGTTATTGGCTGGCGGATGAAAACTGCCAGTATCTAAATGTATGGACTGAGCAGCTTGACCCGGAAGCAAAGAAGCCGGTTGTGGTCTGGATCCATGGCGGCGGTTTCAGCGCAGGTTCCTGTTTGGAACTGGAATGCTACGACGGTGAAAACATGTGCCGCTATGGTGATGTGGTGCAGGTTTCCCTGAATCATCGGTTAAACATTTACGGTTTCCTGGATTTGTCCGATTACGGTTCTGAATACGCCCTGTCCGGAATTGTTGGTATGGAAGACATCGTTGCAGCATTGAGGTGGGTGCAGGACAATATTTCCGCTTTCGGAGGTGATCCCAATAATGTTACAATTTTTGGAGAATCCGGCGGCGGCGGAAAAGTGCGTGCGCTGATGCAAATGGGATCAGCCGACGGATTGTATCACAAGGCAATTGTGGATAGCGGAATCCTTCCTAGCAGAGGACTAGGTGCCCAGGATGAAAAGCAGGAAGCCCTGCTATTTGCTCAGAAAATCGTAGAAAAGGCAGGCGGCATCGAATCGCTCAAAGCAATGGACAACTACCATCTGCAGAACCTGATTGAAACCGTTTCGGAAGGCGGCTTCGTAAACTGGGGGCCAGTTCCTTGCACCGGGTCATATTCCGGCGAGTGGCTTAACACCCCATTTAGAGAGGAGAGCCTGCACATTCCTCTTATCGTTGGAAGCGTTTATCAGGAGCTGGTGCCTCGTCCCGCATCAATTTGCGACAAGAACGCATTGTCAGAGGAAGAGCGCTTCCACGCATTGGAAGAAGCCTACGGCAAAGAACCAGCACCTGCCATTCGCAACGCATTTCGAATTGCATACCCGGAGCTCAACCTTTACTATGCATCTTTAATTGATTCCATGGTTCGTATTCCCACCGTTCAATTCTGCAAAGAGCGTGTTGCTGCGGGTGGGAAAGACACTTATAACTTCCTTTTTGCATTTGAGACTCGCTATAAAGGCGGTCTTCTGTCTACTCACGCAGATGAGCTCGTATTTGCATTCCATAACGCCGAGTATAGCGGCGCAATGTTTGCCGGTTCCGATACATTAAAAATGCAGGATATGTTCTTCAATTCGCTTATGGCATTTGCGCATACAGGCAACCCCAATAATGCCTTTATCACGCCATGGAAAAAGGTTATGCCCGATGAAACAAACTGCTTTGTCTTTTCTTCTGCGCCTGGTAACCGCATTGCCCACGATGAAGAGCTTATGAAGCTGATTGCAGCATATTCAAAACATGCAGCCCCCCGTTGGGTAAAGAAGGAGAATTGAGTATGATCGACAATTTGAAATTTGAAAATCCGCATGTCATCGAAGATACCTATTTCCGTGCAATCGAAACTTTTCCCGGAATTTTTAAAATCTCGCAGCCTTGGTTTGCAGAGGGGAAGCTGCTCGTTTATAGTTTTCTGATCGTTGGAACCAAGGCAGCCATTGTATATGATTCTATGTTTGGCTACGGGAATCTGAGGAAATTCTGCGAAAAGATAACGGATTTACCGCTATTGATGGTAAATTCTCATTTTCACGGCGATCACGCCGCCGGTAACTTTGATTTCGATGCGTGTTTTATCCACCCCTATGATCTTGCAGGTATCTACCATGGTTTTTGCCAGACGAAAGAAGAGCTTTATGAACGGGCTCTGGATACTGCCGTTCCAGAATTCCGGGATAAAATACGGGTTGAGGATATGTGTGCGCCTCGCCCAATGAAAGCCTTCCCTATTTTTGATGGCGACGTTTTCGATATTGGCGACCGGGAACTGATGGTTGTCCATGTCGGTGGGCATTCTCCAGGGAGCATTATGCTATTGGATCCTACTTATCAGGTTGCTTATTCCGGCGACACCTGCAACAATGATACCATAGTTACCAATGGTGACTCTATTGAGGAGTACCTTCAGGGGCTGATTCATTTGCGGAAATATACGGATGATATTCTTTATCTCTTCGGCGGGCACGAAGATTTTCCGGCAACCATTATTGACGAAGGAATTGAACTTCTTCAGAAGGTAATTTCTGGAACGGACGATAGGGTAGAATACGAAGTCCCGTTTCCCCCGGGACATATTACAAAGGTTCTTTTCGGTGCCAAAATGAAATCTTTTTACCGCCGGGTCGATGGAAAGGACATGAACGTCCAATACAAGCTCGATAACATTTTCTTTACCGGAAAAAGGATACGGATTATTTCTGGCCTTTCTCCTGATGCGATGCGGAGTTATCCCCTTGACTGACGATTTTCACGTAATGAATCGGAGAGCAGGATCACCAGAAATGATGCAAGGCCAGGTGAATACCTGTCTTCTCCACGCCATGGGAACGGTTATAGTGGGCAATGGCAAGCTCCGCCGCCCGCATTTCGCAAACCATGCTTTCCAAGTCCCTCTTGGAGAGAGCCGCCATCGGCTGCTCAATATCCAGATATTTTGAAATGTTGTGAAGATGTTGGTGATAATTGCGAATGGTCACATCCGAAACACCCTCCGCCGTTTTAGCCAAAATAAAGTCCTGATACACCTCCGCCACCGTCTGTCCAAGGTGTTCATTCATTCTGATTTTTCTACCCAAAATAAGACCGCATCCCTTCATTCAAAAGTGACAGAAAGGGATGCGGTCTAACCATATTCTCCAAAACAGAGAAATCCAAGGTTTTCTTCCGAAAAAAGCATTGAAAGCAAAAGAAAGCCTCTGAAACCCGAAGATTTCAGAGGTTTTGGAGCTGCTAGCCAGATTTGAACTGGCTACCGGCTTCCCAAAAAGCTCCGCTTTTCGGGAACCCTACTGACCTCTTTTTGAAAATATGAATTGCCATTGGCAATTCGGCGGATGAGGTCGCCAGTTCTTGCGGTGGATAAACAGAAAACTCCCAGGCCAATTGGCTTGAGAGTCTTTGGAGCTGCTAGCCAGATTTGAACTGGCGACCTCATCCTTACCAAGGATGCGCTCTACCGGCTGAGCTATAGCAGCGAATGTATTGGGCTGTTCCCTGACAGCTTTGATATTATATAATGGGGAAGCGGATTTGTCAACACTTTTTTCTGGAAATTTGTATTTTTTTGAAGCGGGCCATCCGAGCCGCCATTCTAGGAGGCTATGGCGCTGCCGCCGGCTGTGCAGAGAATACCTTTGTTTCTCTCCCGCAGTACACCGGTGGCCCAGGGAAAATTTAGCGGAAACGGAAATCTTTAATTTTTCGTAAAATGCCTTCAAAGGGTGGAAATGCCGATGGGTTTGTGCTATAATGTGCCTAAGTATACCATACGGAGAGAAAATATATGCTGGAATTACTGTCCCCTGCCGGGTCTATGGATGCGCTGCGGGCTGCCGTGCAGAACGGAGCCAATGCGGTGTATCTGGGCATCGGAACCTTTAACGCCCGCCAGGGCGCAAAGAACTTCACATTGGAAACCCTGGGTGAGGCGCTGAAATACTGCCACGTCCGGGGTGTCGCTGTGCACCTGACGCTAAACACCCTGGTCACAGACCGGGAATTCAAGTCCGTGGCCGAGCTGATTCGCAAAACCGCAGAGGCGGGTGTGGATGCTTATATTGTGCAGGATCTGGGGGTGGCCCAGCTGTGCCGCCAGATTGCCCCAGAGGTGCCGGTGCACGGCTCCACCCAGCTGACGGTACACTCCCTGGCCGGGGTGCTGCTGTGCGCCGCCATGGGTATGCAGCGGGTGGTGCTCAGCCGGGAGCTGACCCGGGAGGAAATCCGCTACATCTGCCAGAATTCCCCCATTGAAATTGAGGTATTCGGCCACGGCGCCCTTTGCATGTGCTATTCCGGCCAGTGCTATCTCTCCGCCATGATTGGCGGGCGCTCCGGCAACCGGGGGCGCTGCGCCCAGCCCTGCCGCCAGAGCTACGGCTATGGCCGGTGGGAGAGCCGGTATCCCCTGAGCCTGAAGGACAACTGCCTGGTGCACTATGTAAAAGAGCTGGAAGAGATGGGAGTGGCCTCCCTGAAGCTGGAGGGTCGGATGAAGCGGCCGGAATATGTGGCCACCGTCACCGGTGTCTACCGCAAGGCCATCGACCAGGGTCAGGTGACCCAGGAGATGATGGACGACCTGTATACCGCCTTCAACCGTCAGGGCTTCACCAACGGCTACTACACCGGGCGGATTGACCAGAAGATGTTCGGCACCCGGGAGGATACCCGGGACGACCCAGCCTGGCTCCAGCGGGCCCGGCAGACCTATGAATCCGGGGAGACCTCCCTGGTGGATATTAAATTTCAGTGTGCCGTCACCGTGGATGGATGCAGCCTGACGGTGGTGGACCCGGAGGGTCGGAGCTGCTCCGTAGCCGGGCCCAAGCCGGAGCTGGCCCGGGCTGTTGCCCTGTCCGGCCAGGTGCTGAGCCAGTGGCTGTCCAAAACCGGCGGCACCCCCTACCGCTGCATCGAAATCCGCACCCACATTGACCCCGGCCTGACGGTGCCCGCCTCGGCGATAAACGCCATGCGCCGGGAGCTATTAAACCGGCTCACCGCCATTCGGGGCAGAACCGTGGAGCGGCAGCTCCGGGGGGTTAAAACCGTGCCCAATTATCGAGGCAATACCAAGCTCCCCGGCCTGACCATCCAGGTAACCACCCGGGAGCAGCTGACCCCCGCCCTGGTGAACACCGAAACCGCCATGCTGTATGTGCCGTTGCATCTGCTCACCCAGGACGAGGCCCTGTGCCAGGTGCTGGGCCAGCGGGGCCGTGTGGCAGCCGTGCTGCCCCGGATTGTCCACGATGGGGAGCTGCCCAAGCTCCGCAGTGACCTGGAAAAGGTACGCAATCTGGGCATCCGGGATGTGCTCATCGGCAATTACGGCCTGGTGATTCCCGCCAAAGAGGCCGGTATGCGAATGCATGGGGACTTCGGCCTGAATGTATTCAATTCCGCCGCCGCCAACTATTTGCAGAAAATGGAGCTGGCCTCCACCTGCCTGAGCTTTGAGATGACCCTGCCCCAGATTCGGGACGTGAGCAAGGCTCTGCCCACGGAGATTATCGCCTATGGGCGGCTGCCCCTGATGATAACGGAGCACTGCCTGATTCGCAACCGGGCCGGGGAATGCACCTGCGGCACTGCGCCGGTGAAGCTCACAGACCGCACCGGGGCGGAGTTCCCCATTATCAAGGACGGCGACAGCTGCCGCAGTGTGCTGCTCAATGGAAAGAAGCTGAGCTGGCTGGACCGGCAGAACGATCTGGCCCGGCTGGGCCTATGGGCCATTCGGCTGTATTTCACCACCGAGAACAGTCGGGAGGTCAACCGGGTTCTCAGCGAATACGTCACCCCCACCCCCTTCGAGCCCGGCTTCTGCACCCGGGGCCTGTACCTGCGGGGCGTGGAGTAAGGGACAATTCAATTTTAAGAGGTACTGCTATGAAAGAACTGATATTGGCCTCCGGCTCCCCCCGGCGGCGGGAGCTGCTGGGGCTGTTTGGGGTGCCCTTTTCCGTCCGGGCGGCGGATATTGACGAGACCATGGACCCCGCCAAGCGCCCCGGTGACGAGGTTGCCCGGGTAAGCAGCTGCAAGGCCCTGGCCATCCCCAGAGAGCCGGGAGACGTGGTGATTGCCGCCGACACCATTGTGGTGTGCGCCGGTGAGGTGCTGGGCAAGCCCCACAGCCGGGAGGCCGCCATTGAAATGCTCACCAAGCTCTCCGGTCGGGAGCATCAGGTGATGACCGGCTGCACCGTGCTGACGGACGATGCCCGGGAGACCTTCACCGAAGTCACCACACTGCATTTCCGTGCCCTGACCCCGGGGGAGATTGCCCACTATGTAGACACCGGCGAGCCCATGGACAAGGCCGGAGCCTACGGCATTCAGGGCGGTGCCGCCCTGTTCTGCACAGACATTCAGGGCGACTACTACAACGTGATGGGGCTGCCCGTGTGCCACCTGGGACAGGTGCTGCGGGATTTCGGCATCTGGGAGGGATAATATGCGGCATCTGTTCAATACCAAGCTGAAAATCATCATCATTCTGGCGGTGCTGCTCACTGCCGTGCTGGCTGTGATGGCGGGCCTGACCAACAAAAGTCTGCCGGAGCTGATGGTGCAGGGTGCTCTGGCCCCCTTCCGGGCAGCGGCTACCTCCCTGACCAAAACCGCCGAGCGGTACTATAGCTACATGTTCCGCTATGAGGCGCTGGAGGCGGAGAACGAAGCGCTAAAGGCCCAGATTGCCAACATGGAGGACGCCGCCCGAAAGGCCGACGCCACCGAGCGTGAGAACACCCGTCTGCGTAGCCAGCTGAGCTTCAAGGACAGCCACGACACCTATGATTTGGTGGATGCCTATATCATCGGCTGGAGCTCCACCGACTGGTCCAACACCGTCACCATCAATCGGGGCAGCACCTCCGGCATTGCCGAGAACATGGTTGCCATCACCGCCGTGGGCGAGGTGGTGGGTCTGGTGACCCAGGTGGGCCCCAACTTTGCCGTGGTAAAAACGGTGCTGGACTCCACCCTGGAAATTTCCGCCACCATCACCACCTCCGGCTACAACGGAATGGTCAGCGGCGGCTATATCGAAGGAAATGAAAAATACCTGCAAATGGACTACCTGCCCTCCTCCTCCATCATCCGGAACAAGGACCAGGTGGTTACCTCCGGCTCCACCGTGTACCCCCGGGGACTGGTGCTGGGCAAGGTGGTGGATGCCGGCTTCAAGGAGACCGGCGTGGCCAAGTACGCCGTGCTGAAGCCCGCTGCGGATATCAGCTCTCTGGAGCAGATTTTCATCGTGACGAATTTCCGCACCGAAACCGAGACCATTACCGTACAAACCGATGGAGGGTCCGCTGATGCCCAATGAACCCAGGCCCCGCCGGAAGAAGGCCGCCCCGGGCAAGCGTCCCGCCAGGGCCCCGGCCAAGCGCCCCCGGCCCAAGCAAAAGCAGAAGCGGGTGCGCCGCACCATCTATCCCGAATTCCGGCCGGATGGGCGGCGGGTAAGCCTCTTCAAGCCCCTGCATTTCACCCGGCTGCAATGGCTCCGCCTGCTGCGCTGGACGGGCTATATCGTCACATGTCTGCTGTGCCTGGTGCTCCAGGACAGCATTATGAGCCGTATCTCCATCCTGGGGGCCACCACCGACCTGGCCGTGGCCGCCATGCTGCTGATTGCCGTTATCGAGGGCTGTGAGGTGGGCAGCGTATTTATTCTCGTTGCCTCCTGCATCTATTATTTCTCCGGCTCTGCCCCGGGGCCCTATGTGGTGGCCATGCTGACCATCCTGGGGCTGGCAGCTTCCCTGCTGCGCCAGGCGGTGTGGCACCGCAGCCGGGGCTCCATTGTGCTGTGCGCCGGGAGTGCGGCAGTGCTGTATGAAATTGGGCTGTATGTGGTTGGGCTCTTCCTGGACCTGACCCGGTGGTACCGGTTCTCCCGCTTCTTCCTATGCGGTCTGTACACCGCAGCCGTTATGTTCCCGCTTTACGCATTGATTCATCGCATTGGTCAAATTGGAGGCTACACATGGAAAGAATGACCCGTTTTCGCTCTTATGTGCTGCTGGGCCTTTTTGGCTTTCTCATGTTCCTGTATGCTACGAAGCTCTTTTCCCTACAGATCATTGAAACCAAAGGCAATACCGACAACGCAACTACCTATTCCACCATCACCACTGTCCGTGCCGCCCGGGGCGATATCCTGGACCGCAACGGCAATGTGCTGGTGGGCAACCGGGCCAGCTATGACCTGGTATTCAACCACTATGTTATCAAATCTGCGGACAACCGCAACCAGTACCTGTATAACCTGCTGAAAAAGTGCCAGGAGCTGGGAGTTCCGCACAACGACCACTTCCCCATCTCCTCTACCCGGCCCTTTGTCTACACCCTGGACAGCTACAATGACTCCTGGCAGCGCTACTTCCGGACCTTCATGGTGGATTGGGGGCTGGACCCGGACGTTACTGCCCCGCTGCTGATTGAGCGTATGCGGGAGCGCTATGAGCTGCCAGAGGACTGGTCTGACGAGGATGCCCGGGGCGTCATTGGCCTGCGCTATGAGTTCGACCTGCGAGGCGTGACCAACCTGCCCAACTACACCTTCATCGAGGACGTGTCCAGTGAAAACCTGTCCGCCATTCTGGAGCTGAATACCCCGGGCCTGATGGTGGAATCCTCCACCGTCCGGGAATACCACACCAAATACGCCGCCCACATTTTGGGCTACATGGGCGGCATGGACAACGACGACTGGAACAAATACAAGGAACAGGGCTATTCCATGGATGCCTACATCGGCCAGTCCGGCTTTGAAGAGGCCTTCGAGGAATACCTCCACGGCATCGACGGCAGCCGACTGGACGTGGTATCCAAAGAGGGTGCCATTGTCCGCCAGTCCTATCTGGAGGGCAAGGAGCCCATTGCCGGCAACAACGTGGAAACCACCATCGACATCACCCTGCAAAAGGTGGCTGAGGACGCCCTGACCGAGGTCATGCAGAACATGGTGAACCCGGAAATCAACCTTGCCACCGGCGAAAGCACCGGCCTGGATGCCGAGGGTGCCGCCGTAATCGTTATGAAGGTGAAGACCGGCGAGATTCTGGCCTGCGCCAGCTACCCCACCTTCAACCTGTCCACCATGAACCAGGACTGGAACGACATCATGTCCGACCCCCTGAAGCCCTTCTTCAACCGGGCCTTCGGCGCTGCCTACGCCCCCGGCTCCACCTTCAAGATGTGCACCCTGGTTTCTGCCATGGAGCACACCAACAAAAAAGGCGAGCGGATTCTGGGCTATATGGAAACCATTAAGGACGAGGGTGTGTTCACCAGGCTGGAAGGCTTCAGCCCCCAGTGCTTGCTGTACTCCTCCGTGTACGCTACCCACGGCACCATCGACGCCACCGATGCTTTGAAGGTGTCCTGCAACTATTTCTTCTATGAGCTGGGCTACCGGCTCACCTGGGAAATGATGGACGAAACCGCCAAGGGCTTCGGCCTGGGCGAGCCCACAGGCATCGAGCTTACCGAGAAAACCGGCTGGCGCTCCAACCCCACCAGTAAGGCCGCCTCCTATACCGGCCCGGATGCCACCTGGAACGCCGGTGACCGTGTTCTTACCGCCATCGGCCAGTCCGAGAACCGTTATACCCCCCTGCAGCTGTGTGTGTACGCATGCACCCTGGCAAACCGGGGCACCCGGTACCGGGCTACCTTCCTGAACCGGGTGGCCTCCTCTGACTACCGGACGCTGATTAAGCAGAACGAGCCGGAAATCGTAAGCAAAATGGACATTTCCTATGACACCTACGAGGTTTATATGACCGGTATGCGGAAGGTGGTCACGGATGTCAGCGGTACTGCCAACAAGTACTTCGGCGGCCAGCAGGACCCGAAGCCCTTCCCCGTGGCCGTGTGCGCCAAGACCGGAACCGCCCAGCACTCCTCCGGCGGCTCTGACCATGCCGCATTTATCTGCTTCGCCCCCATGGAGGACCCGGAAATCGCCGTGGCCGTCTATGGTGAAAAGGCCGCCCACGGCGCCTGGTTGGCTCCCGTGGCCCAGGATATCCTGGAGGCCTATTTCGAAATGGAAGCCGCCAGTGACATATTCACCTACGAAAACCAGGTAGGCTAATCCCCATAAGCAAAGCCCGAACCTTATCAAAAAGGTTCGGGCTTCCATTATTTATTGAAATGTGCCATTTAGCTTTGACAGAACACGGAGGTATTCCTCTGAGTCCTTTTCATAGGGAGTGGGCTGAAAATTATTATACCCTGGCTCGGAGCTGATGCAAACCGGAACCAGCGTCCGCTGCCCCAACCGAACCGTGCCGTCTACAGAGCGAATGACCTCCTGCTGCACCAGCACCGAATCGTAATCATCCGGGGCACCGTTTCCGCCGAAGCTGAAATTCCCCAGGGAATAGAAAATGACTCCATCGCCATAGGATTCCATGCCCTGCAGCACATGGGGATGGCTCCCCCACACAATGTCTGCACCGGCATCCACGGCGGCGTGGGCCAGCCTTCTCTGCTCCTCATTGCATCGATAGCTACCCTCGCTGCCCCAATGGGCTGCCACAATCACCAACTCCGCCCCCTGCTTCCGCAATGAGGCAATGGCATCCACCATCTGCTTCTCATCCATCCGCTGGTACGTCATGCCATACATTCCAACCTTCAAGCCGCATTCCAGGGTAAACAGGCTGGTCTTCTCATGCTCCACATAGGGTATCTGTGCCTCTTGAAGCAGCGACAGCGTGGATTCATAGCCCACCTGGCCATAGTCCCGAGCATGATTGTTGGCAACGCTTGCCACATCCACACTGCTCTGGGTCAGAATGTTGATGAATCTGCTGGGCCCACGGAAGGCAAAGCGCTTCTTTGCCGGGTAGCCCTGGTCTGTCAGCGGCCCCTCCAGGTTGATGAAGGTGCCGTCATCCTCTGAAAAATACTGCTGCACATTGCGGAAGGGATAGCCATAATCCTCCCCCACAATCTCCACCAGCCCCAGCTTTGCGGAAAACAGGCTGGGCGTTGCACCCAGGGTGCAGTCTCCCACAAAGGTCAGCACGAAGTGCTGCTCCTCCGGCTGCTCTGCCCCAGCGGCTCCCAGAGGAAGCAGCAGTGCCAACAGCAGCAGGATTGCAATTTCTCGAAGCCGTCTCATCAGTTTTCCTTGGCGCGCTTCTTCATCAGGTCACGCATACGAGCGGCGTGATCCAGCTCCCGCTTGCGGATGCGTAGGCTCTTGGGAGTGCATTCCAGCAGCTCGTCGTCCGCCAGGAATTCCAGGCACTGCTCCAGGGACATATTTCTGGGGGGTGTCAGCCGGGTTGCTTCGTCGGAACCGGCGGCACGCATATTGGTCAGCTGCTTGCGCTTGCAGACGTTAACGGTCATATCCTCATTCCGGCTGCAAACGCCGATAACCATACCGGCATACACCGGGGTACCGGGGGTGATGAACAGCTGGCCACGCTCCTGAGCGGCAGCCAGGCCATAGGCCACGGCCTCGCCGGTTTCGAAGGCCACCAGGGAGCCGGTGAGGCGGCGCTCAATTTCGCCCTTCATGGGGGCGTAGGAGTCCAGCACGGAGGACATGATGCCCTCGCCCCGGGTATCCGTCAGGAACTCGTTGCGGTAGCCGAACAGGCCCCGGGAGGGAACCAGGAACTCCAGACGATAGCGGCTGCCCATGGGGGTCATGCTCACCAGGTCGCCCTTGCGGCGGCCCATTTTCTCAATGACGGAGCCCATGCATTCCTCGGGCACGTCGGCAACCATCCGCTCGATGGGCTCGCAGACCTTGCCGTCAATCTCCTTGGTCAGGACACGGGGGGTGGACACGGAGAACTCATAGCCCTCCCGGCGCATGGTCTCCATGAGAATGGACAGGTGCATTTCGCCCCGGCCAGCCACATTGAAGGCATCGGTGCCCTGCTCGGACACATGCAGGGAAACGTCCTTCAGCAGCTCCTTTTCCAGCCGATCCCGGAGGTTCCGGGAGGTGACGAACTTGCCTTCCTTTCCGGCGAAGGGAGAATCGTTGACGGCGAAGGTCATTTCGATGGTGGGGTCGCTGATTTTCACAAAGGGCAGGGGCTCCACCGCCTCGGGGGCGCACAGAGTGCGGCCAATGGTGATGTCTGCCATACCGGACAGGGCCACGATTTCACCGGCGCTGGCCTCCTGAATGGGGGTCTTGCCCAGGCCGTCGAAGGTATACAGGGCCACCACCTTGCCCTTGGTTTTCACGCTGGGGTCGTGGTAGTCGCAGATAATCACATCCTGGTTGACCTTAATCACGCCCTGCTCCACCCGGCCCACGGCGATACGGCCAACGTACTCATTGTAGTCGATGGAGGAAACCAGCATTTGCAGGGGAGCGTTGGCATCGCCCTGGGGAGCATCGATATACTGGATGATGGTCTCAAACAGGGGCTTTAGGTCGGTGCCCATTTCGTCGGGGCTGTAGGAAGCGGTGCCCTGACGGCCAGAGCAGAAGATGGTGGGGCTGTTGAACTGCTCGTCGGTGGCATCCAAATCCAGCAGCAGCTCCAGAACCTCGTCCATCACCTCGTGGACGCGGGCATCGGGCTTATCCACCTTGTTCACAGCCACAATCACCTTGTGGCCCAGCTCCAGTGCCTTTTGCAGCACGAAGCGGGTCTGGGGCATGGGGCCCTCGGCAGCATCCACCAGCAGGATAACGCCGTTGACCATTTTCAGGATACGCTCCACCTCGCCGCCGAAGTCGGCGTGGCCCGGGGTATCCACAATGTTAATCTTGTAGTCCTTGTAGTGGACGGAGGTATTTTTGGCCAGAATGGTAATGCCCCGCTCCCGCTCCAAGTCGCCGGAGTCCATAACCCGGTCTACAGTGGCCTGATTTTCACGATAAATGCCGCCCTGCTTCAGCATTTCGTCCACCAGGGTAGTCTTACCATGGTCGACGTGGGCGATGATGGCTATATTTCTGATTTTATCCTGAGATGGCATACATTGCTCTCCTTCTTTTTTGTTGGATTTCTTTACTCTCAACAATAAAATATAGCACACTACAGCAGAAAATGCAATATTTATCCCAAAAGTTTCCAACAGATTTTCCCGGCTTTTCCGGCCCCTTTTCCGGCAATTTGCAACAAAAAGAGGGGAAGCGCCATAAGCCCTCCCCCTTGGGCTGCGAAAAAGCCCCACTGCGCTGCAACAGGAGCCGCCCCCCTGCCTTTGGGGCAACCTTTCCGCAAAAGCCGCACCAAAATAGCAGGTGCTGCCCCCGGCTAGGGAGGCAGCACCTATTTTATCCAATTTTGAAGATTCCGGTAGCTTCCAGGATAATCAGCACCACCACTGCGGCCAGCAGGCCGCAGGATATCCAGAGGATGCAGTCCACCTGCTTGACTGTTATGGGAAGCTTTCCGTACAGCTGCTTCTTTTTGGCATCCATGGCAGCAGAGAATGCGTCCAGCTGCTTTTCCCGCTGGTTCAATGCCTGCTCCTTTTCCTCCAAAAGCCGCTCCTTCTCCTGAAGCTCCTGCTGGTTCATTACTTCTTCGCCAGGTACTTCCGGATGTCCAGAGCAACGGCCACAACAATGACCAGGCCCTGCACAATGTAGTTGTAGTAGGGGTTGACGCTGAGGAACTGCAGAATAATCTTCAGCAGCTCAAACACCAGCACACCCACCAGGATGCCGGGGACGGTACCGATACCGCCGGTGGTGGAGACACCGCCGATGGTACAGCCTGCGATGGCTTCCAGCTCGTAGCCGGTACCCATACTGGCGGAGGAGCCGCCGGACTTACCGGCCAGCAGATAGCCAGCGAAGGCATACATGATACCGGCAGTGATGTAAATCCAAATGGTGGTCTTGGCGGTGTTGACGCCGGAGACCTCAGCAGCCACTTCGTTGCCGCCGATGGCGTACATATACTTGCCGTGCCGGGTCTTGTTATAGATGAACCAGAACAGCAGGCCGAAAACCAATGCCACGAAGGCAAGGTATGGAATGTGGAAGCCACGGACATTGCCCACACGGCCGGTAATCAGCTTGGTATACACCTTCTGGAAGCCGCCGATGGGCTGGGCATCGGTCACCACCAGGGCGATGCCGTAGATAATGGTCTGGGTACCCAGGGTTGCAATGAAGGGGGGCACATGGAGCTTGGCAATAATCAGGCCGTTAATCAGGCCCACCACAGCGCCAATAGCCACCACAATCAGCATCACCAGGAAGATGTTCATCTCGGGAACGCTCTTCCACATACGGCCGGTGTAGTCGCCTCTCTGGCACAGGATACCGGCCAGGCAGGCAGCCAGGCCCACCTGACGACCGGCGGACAGGTCAGTGCCCTTGGTAATCAGACAGCCGGACACGCCCAGAGCAATCAGGAAACGAACTGCCGTATTGCTCAGCAGGTTACTCAGGTTGCCCCAAGAGAAGAAATTGTCCACCACGCAGCCAACAACAATGGCCGCCAGGACCAGAATCACCGCAATGGGATTGCCCTTGATGACATCCCAGGTTTTCGTACCAACATTTTGTTGTTTCAATCTTGTTCCATTCATTATGTCTAGCCTCCGCTCGCTCACTCAAACTGTGTGGCCAATGCCATGATGTTCTCCTGGGTTGCCTCTTTCCCATCCACGAAGCCGGTCACCCGGCCGTCGCACATGACCATAATGCGGTCGGACATACCAATCAGCTCGCTCATTTCGGAGCTAATCATAATAATGCCCTTACCCTGCTTTGCCAGCTCCGCAATAATGCAGTAGATTTCGTACTTTGCGCCCACGTCGATGCCTCGGGTAGGCTCGTCCAGAATCAACACATCCGGGTCATTTGCCAGCCAACGACCAATCAGCACCTTCTGCTGGTTGCCGCCGGAGAGGGATTTAATCAGGGTCTTGGAGGAGGGTGTTTTGATGTTCATCTTGTGAACATTATCCTGCACCAGATTCTCCACCTTCTTATTGTTGATGGAAATACCAAAGTCCAGATACTTTTGCAGGGAAGAAATGGAAATATTATCCGCTACGCTAAGCACACCCATGATGCCGCTGCCCCGGCGGTCTTCCGTCAGGAGGGCAACACCGTTGTCGATGGCATCCTTGGGGCGGTCAACCTTCATTTCCTTGCCCTTATAGTAGATGGTGCCCTGCTCATGGGAACGGATGCCGAACAGGCCCTCCATCAGCTCGGTACGCTGTGCGCCCACCAGGCCGCCCACGCCCAGGATTTCGCCCTTGTGCAGGGTGAAATTGACATTGCGGAAGCTCTTGGGGTTGATGGAGGTGAAGTTCTCCACCCGCAGGATTTCGTCGCCCACCACATTCTCCCGGGGGGGATAGAGGTTGGTCAGCTCCCGGCCCACCATCTTGGTAATGATTTTATCCGTGGTCAAATCCTTGGCTTCCCAGGTGCCGATGTACTGGCCGTCACGCATGATGGTCACTTCGTCACCAATGCGAAGAATCTCGTCCATCTTGTGGGAGATATAGACGATGGCAACATTTTCGGCCTTCAAATCCTTGATAATCCGGAACAGGGCCTCTACCTCGTTCTGGGTAAGGGAGGAAGTGGGCTCGTCCAGAATCAGCACCCGGCAGTTGGCGGAGACAGCCTTGGCAATTTCCACAGACTGCATCTGGGAAACGCTCAGCTCGCCCACCTTCTGCCTGGGGTCAAAGTTCATCCGCACCTTTTTCAGCAGCTCTGCCGTGTCGGCGTACATCTTATCGTGGTCAATCATGGGGATGAAGCCCAGGAATTTCTTCATGGGATAGCGGCCCAGGAAGATATTCTCGCCCACGGTACGAGCGGGAATGGGCTGCAGCTCCTGGTGCACCATGGCAATGCCCTTTTGCAGGGCGTCCATGGAGTCCCGAATGGTCACCGGTTCCCCGTCAATCTTAATCTGACCCTCATCCATTTTATAGATGCCAAACATACACTTCATCAGGGTGGATTTACCGGCACCGTTCTCGCCCATCAGAGCGTGAACCTTGCCGGGATGAAGCTGCAGCTGGGCATGATCCAATGCTTTCACGCCAGGGAAGGACTTGCAAACCCCGGTCATTTCCAGCACATACTCGGACATGCGTTGAACCTCCTTTGTATCAAGAAAGGACGGGTGAGCCGTTAGACCCACCCGTCGCCCCTCATTTGTTTATGAGTTCATTGCGATGGAATCGCTGACGGTGTAGCTTAGTAATTGGCCTCAGCGTAAGCCTTATCGACCTTCACGTAGTCAACCCAGTAGTAGTTGTCGATCTCTTCGCCGTTCAGAGCAGCAACAGCGACGTCAACAGCCTTGTGGGACTGGCCAATGTGGTCGTTCAGAACGGTGCCGGTCATGTCGCCAGCCTTGATCAGCTGAACAGCCTCTTCCAGAGCGTCAACGCCCAGGACATAGATGTCTTCGCCGACGATACGGCCAGCAGCCTGGATAGCAGCCACAGCGCCCAGAGCCATGCCGTCATTGTTGCAGAAGACGACTTCCACGTCGTAGCCATGAGCGGTCAGAGCATTGGCGGTCAGCTCCTGGCCCTTGGCCTGCTGCCAGTTACCAACCTGGTCGTCCAGGCACTTGACTTTGTAGCCAGCGTCGGTCAGAGCCTTGACGGAGAACTCGGTACGATACTGAGCGTCGATGTTCTCGGGGTCGCCCTCGATCATGATGTAGTTGATGACACCGTCACCGTTGATGTCGCCGTGGTTCTCCAGGGAAGCAACGATCTCGCCCTGGAAGGTGCCGGACTGACGAGCGTCAGCGCCGACGTAGCAGACGGTGGGGTTGTCCAGGATGCCTTCGTAGGCTTCGTCCAGGGTCTTGCCGTCCTTGTCGTAAGCCAGGGGCTCACGGTTGATCAGAACCAGGGGGATGCCAGCCTCAACCACCATGTCGATGATGGCGTCGGCGGAGGAGGTCTGGACCAGGTTCAGGATGATGACATCCATCTTCTGCTGGATGAAGTTCTGCACCTGGTTGGTCTGCTCGGCCATATCGTTCTTGCCGTCGGCCATGGTCACGTCGTACTTCACAGTGTCGGTTTCCAGGGTCTTGAAGTAGTCCAGGATTTCGTTGCGGTACAGGGTCATGAAGTTGTCGTCATAGGTGTAGATGGAGCAGCCGACCTTGTAGGTCTTGACGTCAGCGGCGGAGGCGACGCAAGCCAGGCTCATCACCATAACGACTGCGAGAACGAGAGCGAGGATTCTTTTCATTGAATGATACTCCTTTTCATGATGCGGGATCCTATCCCATTTTTGTACTGAGTGCCCCTCCGGCCTTGTTGCCAGCGGCTTTTCACTCGGTCTGAAGACATTTTAACACGTAAATAACCTTCTGTCCAGTTGAAAATGACAATTTCCGTCTGGCAAAACCCCCAATCTTTTGTGCTGTTTTTTGTGAAATATTTTTTCATTTTTGTCTTGTTTTGTCAATTCTTTTACTAACGTCTCTGGGTTATATGGTCATTTCATAAATAAAGCCCACTCCGGGGCCCATTTCAGCGGGCAAAAAGCTGGGGGTATTGTTCAGCCCAGGTGCCCGGAATGCCCCGAGTTGGGGGGTGCAGCTCCGGGCTTCTCTGCTGGTCAGAGCCCGACAGTTTCGGTGGCCTCGACCCATGGACGGCACTGGCAGAAAAGGCAGCAAACCGGTGGAATTGGGTTTACTTTTTTGGGATTTCATGTATAATAAATAAAAAAATATTCAGGAGGCATTTATGGATTACGCAAAGGAATCTCTCCGGCTGCACCGGCAGTGGAAGGGAAAGATTGAAGTGACGGCCACGGTTCCCGCCCAGACCAAGGATGATTTGTCTCTGGCCTATACCCCTGGGGTGGCAGCGCCTTGTCTGGAAATTCAGAAGGACGTGAGCCAGTCCTACCAGCTGACCCGGCGGCATAATCTATGCGCCGTGATTACCGACGGCTCCGCCGTGCTGGGCCTGGGGGACATTGGCCCCGAGGCCGGAATGCCGGTGATGGAGGGCAAATGCGTGCTTTTTAAGACCTTCGGCGATGTGGACGCCTTCCCCCTGTGCATCAAAACCAAGGACGTGGACGCCTTTGTCAATGCGGTTTACCTTATCTCCGGCTCCTTCGGCGGCATCAATCTGGAGGACATTTCCGCCCCCCGGTGCTTTGAAATTGAGCGGAAGCTGAAGGAAAAATGCGACATTCCCATTTTCCATGACGACCAGCACGGCACCGCCGTCATCACCCTGGCCGGGCTGCAAAATGCCCTGAAGGTGGTGGGCAAGAAGAAGGAGGAAGTAAAAATCGTCACCTCCGGCGCCGGTGCTGCCGCCATTGCCATTGTCAGGCTGCTGCTCAGCGCCGGTTTCCGGAACATTGTTATGACCGACCGTTCCGGTGCCATTTACCAGGGCCGCAGCGGGCTGAACTGGGTCAAGGAGGAAATGGCCAAGGTTACCAATCTCTCCCGGCAGACCGGCAGCCTGGCAGAGGTAATTCAGGGTGCGGATGTATTCATCGGTGTCTCCGCTCCCGGCACCCTCACGGTGGAAATGGTGCAGTCCATGGCCAAGGATGCCATCGTCTTCGCCTGCGCCAACCCCACCCCGGAAATTTTCCCGGAGGATGCCAAGCGGGGCGGCGCCGCCGTGGTCTCCACTGGCCGCAGTGACTATCCCAACCAGATCAACAACGTGCTGGCCTTCCCCGGCATCTTCCGGGGGGCCTTTGATGTCCGGGCCTCCGATATCAACGAGGAGATGAAGATGGCCGCCGCCCAGGCATTGGCGGATTTGGTCTCCCCGGAGGAGCTCAGCGCCGACTATATCATCCCCGCCGCCTTTGACCACCGGGTAGGCCCCGCTGTGGCAGCGGCGGTGGCCAAGGCCGCCAGGGAATCCGGCGTGGCCCGCATTTAAGTTCAGAACGAAAAAGCAGCGGTAGGAAGCACGGGTGTCCGTGGCTCCTACCGCTGTAATTATTTGGTTAAGGCTGTCTTCCTATCCGGAAGGTCCGGATTAAGCCTCCGCCGGAACCAGGTGCAGCATCCGAACAGGGATACGGTGGCCGTCTACCAGGGTGCCGAAGTCCAGCTGGAAGGTGGCCAGGTCGCCCTTGACGGTGACCTCCAGAGGAGTCTCATTGCCCTCGGCATCCAGGAGCATCAGCTGATAGCCCTCCAGAATGCTGGCGGGGATGGTGAAATCGGTCTTGCCGGTGTCCTGGGCCAGGCGGGCGTCGAATTCGAAGCTGACGCAGATGATTCTTTCGCCATTGGCCAGCGCACCCTGGCGCAGAACCAGGTCGCCCTCAGGCGTCCAGCCGGTGATGGGCTTGGTGGTGGCCTTGGTCACCAGCTCCAGCCGGGTGCCGTCGCTGGTCTCGCCGCAGACGGGGCAGACGGAGTAGGACTCAGCCTTATCCCCGCCCACGGATGTGAGCAGGAAATCCCAGTCCACGCAGGCGGTGGTCTTCACATGGGTGCAGCCGGGGCGCTTGCAGGGGGCGCTGTTCTGGCCGTTGCCAGCGGGGGTCCACTCGGCGTACCAGTGGGACATTGCAGGCACCTTATTGGCAATCATCTTGTCGCCGCAGACGGTGCAGGTGAAGGTGGTGTAGCCCTCTTTGAAGCAGGTGGGAGCGACTACCTTGCCGTCGTCATAGGTGTGGGGCAGCTTCTCCACCACAGTCTGGGGTACCAGCACAGCACCGCAGCCGGGGCGGCCGCAGTGGGAGCCGGCGGTCAGGCCGGTGCTGGTGCAGGTGGCGGCCACAGCCTTATCCTCTACCGGCAGGTGCTCCAGGGGAGCGCCGAAGGACTGCTTGCAGTCGCCGCAGATGGCAGCGCTGGTGCAGGTGGCATTCTTGCTGGCCACATGGTCAGACAGGTCCTTGAAGGTGCCGTCGGTATTGTAGCGCAGCTGCTTATGTCCGTTGTTGCATTCGAAATACTGGGCATGCTTGGTTTCGCTGACCTTCTCATAGGTTGTGGTTGCGTGGAGGCCGGTGCAGACCAGGCCCGCAGCATCGCACTGCTTACACAGGCCGGTGGTGCTGGGGGAAGTAGCCATAGCTGCGGCACTCAGGGCCGCAATCAGCAGCACTGCCAGAGCTGCCGAAAGCAGACGTGCAGAAATACTTCTTTTCATATTGTTTCCTCCTTTATGATAGGCTCTTTTGGGGACGCCCCCCCGGGGATGGCTCAGGTTGCCCCCTGGGCCGTGAAGAGGTCTCCCTTTGGATTCATTTTATCATTTCGCCGGTGGGTTTGCAATAGTGTTCATGATTTCTTAAGAATTTGAGACGGCGCAAAAATCCCCCCTGCGCACAGCAGGGGGGAAAACAATCGGATAGGCCGGGGATTACACCAGCTCGATGACTGCCATCTCAGCAGCATCGCCGCGGCGTTCGCCGGTGCGGGTCACTCTGGTGTAGCCGCCGTTGCGGTCAGCGTACTTGGGAGCGATCTCCTTGAACAGCTTATGAGCCACATCCTCTTTGGTGATGAATGCCAGAGCCTTGCGGTAAGCGGCCAGGTCGCCCTTCTTACCCAGGGTAATCATCTTCTCAACAACGGGCTGCACTTCCTTGGCACGATAGAAAGTGGTTTCCATCTTGCCATTATCCAGCAGGTCGGTGACCTGCTGACGCAGCAGAGCCTTTCTCTGAGCGCTGGTCTTACCCAGCTTACGAGTGCCGAACATGAACGTTTCCTCCTTCTTAAAAGGTTAGTTGTTGCTGCCAGTATTGTCTTCGCTGGCCAGGGACAAGCCCATCATTTCCAGCTTCTTCTGGACTTCATCCAGGGATTTCTTGCCCATGTTACGCACCCGCATCATGTCCTCGCCGGTTCTGTTAATCAGGTCGGCCACGGTGTTGATGTTGGCACGCTTCAGGCAGTTGAAGCTGCGGACGGACAAATCCAGTTCGTCGATGGTCATGGACAGCTTTGCATCCGGGCGATCCGGGGCCTTCTCCACCACGGTGGAGCTGGTGGCCACGGCATCGGACAGGTTGGTGAACACTGTCAGATGGTCGCTGAGAATCTTCGCCCCCAAGGACACAGCGTCCTTGGCGGGGATGGTGGAATCGGTCCAGACCTCGAGTGTCAGCTTATCGTAGTCGGTTTTGTCACCGACACGGGTGGGCTCCACCGTGTAATTCACCTTGGTCACAGGAGAATAGATGGAGTCGATGGGGATGACACCGATGACGGTCTGAGGCGTCTTGTTCCGGTCTGCGGAAACATAGCCTCTGCCCTGAGACATGGTGATCTCCATATTGAAAGTGGCGTCCTCGCCCAGAGTGCAGATATGCAGCTCAGGGTTCAGGATTTCGACCTCGGCATCTGCCTTGATATCGCCGGCGGTAACTTCGCAGGGGCCGACGGCATCAATGTGCACGGTTTTCACACCGGTGCAGTGCAGCTTGGGGGTGATTCTCTTGACATTCAGCACGATTTCGGTGACATCCTCGGTAACCCCGGGGATGGTGGAGAACTCATGCTGTACGCCCTGGATCTTCACAGAGGTAGCTGCATAGCCGGGCAGGCTGGACAGCAGGATTCTTCGCAGGGAGTTGCCCAGAGTCATGCCGTAGCCACGCTCCAGAGGCTCCACGACATATTTGCCGTAGGAGATGTTCTCTGGGGAATCAAAACAGCTGATGCGAGGCTTTTCAATTTCTACCATGAATCAAAACCCTCCTTAGTAGTGTGGGGAGTAAACTCCCCACCAAGCAAATTTGCGGACAAACAGGGGGGAGATTATTACTTGGAGTACAACTCGACGATGAGATGCACAGCAATATCGAAGTCGATATCAGCCTTGGTGGGCATAGCAATAACCTTGCCCTGGAGGGTGTTCTTATCACGATCCAGCCACTTGGGAGCAGCAACAAATGCATCGTCTTCCTTCAGCTTCTTGAAGAAGTTGTTGGAAACGCTCTTCTCGCACACGGCAACAACATCGCCCACCTTGACCAGATAGCTGGGGATGTCAACACGGTTGCCATTGACGGTGAAGTGACCATGGTTCACCAGCTGACGAGCCTGACGGCGGGAGTTGGCGAAGCCCAGACGGTACACCACGTTATCCAGGCGGCGCTCGACGAAGGTCAGCAGCTCTTCACCGGTGTTGCCGCCCATGCGGGAGGCCTTCACATAGTAATTGTGGAACTGCTTCTCCTGGATACCATAAACAAACTTGACCTTCTGCTTCTCGGTCAGCTGAGTAGCATACTCAGACTTCTTAGCTCTTCTCTGGCCGCCGGGGTTCTTGTTGGAAGTCTTAGAATAACCCATTGCGGCAGGAGAAACGCCCAGCGTTCTGCAACGCTTCAGCACGGGCTGCATATTCTTAGCCATAACGCAAAATTCCTCCTATAGCGTAATCAGACACGACGTCTCTTGGGGGGACGGCAGCCATTGTGAGCAATGGGGGTGACGTCCTTAATCATAACGACTTCCAGGCCGGCAGTCTGCAAAGCACGGATAGCGGCTTCACGTCCCTGGCCGGGGCCCTTCACATAGACCTCAACAGTCTTCAGGCCGTATTCCATAGCAGCCTTTGCAGCGGTCTCAGCAGCAGTCTGAGCGGCATAGGGGGTGGACTTACGGGAGCCACGGAAGCCCAGTCCGCCGGAGGATGCCCAGGACAGGGCATTGCCATCCAGGTCGGTGATGGTCACCATGGTGTTGTTAAAGGAGGAGCGGATATGTGCCGCACCCTTCTCAACCACTTTGCGCTCGCGACGGCGCTTTACAACTTTCTTAGTAGTCTTCGCAGCCATTTTACATATCCCTCCTTACTTCTTCTTGTTAGCGATGGTCTTCTTGGGACCCTTGCGGGTACGGGCGTTGGTCTTGGTGCGCTGACCGTGGACAGGCAGGCCACGGCGATGACGCAGACCACGGTAGCAGCCGATTTCGGAGAGCCGCTTGATGTTCATAGCGGTCTCACGGCGCAGGTCGCCCTCGATGATATAGTGATGCTCAATGGCCTCACGGAGCTGGGCCTCCTGGTCATCAGTCAGGTCCTTGACCCGGGTATCGGGGTCGATACCGGTGGCCTTCAGAACCTGTGCTGCACGAGCAGGTCCAATACCGTAGATATAGGTCAGAGCGACTTCGATCCGCTTGTCGCGGGGAAGATCAATACCAGAAATACGTGCCATAACTTCTCAGCACCTCCTATTAGCCTTGTCTCTGCTTGTGCTTGGGGTTTTCGCAAATTACCATTACGCGACCCTTGCGCTTGATGATCTTACACTTTTCGCACATGGGTTTAACGGACGGTCTTACCTTCATACTGTTTAACCTCCATATGAGAAATCTCTTCTCTTGTTTTACTTACTTCTCCAGGTGATCCGGCCCTGGGTCAGATCATAGGGAGACATTTGAACGGTTACTTTGTCACCGGGCAAGATCTTAATGAAATTCATTCGGAGCCTGCCGGAAATGTGTGCCAGAATGCTGTGTCCATTGCCGATGTCAACTTTGAACATTGCATTGGGCAGTGCATCAGTTACGATGCCCTCAAGTTCGATTACGTCGTCTTTCGCAGCCAAGTCATTAACCTCCTAGGTTGTTTGCTTGCATCCCCCGGCTTAAGGAAGCCAGGTCTCTTCGTAATTCGCCGTTGAGCACTTTGTCGCCGGAAAGAATCTTTGCAGCGACTCTGGTCTCAGATCGAAGTACTTTCTCTATGTGCTTCTGCTTCTTCCGCTTCGGGGTGTCCAGGGTTCTGTTTTTCCCGTTGGCCAGGAGGAGGAATTCCTCCTGAATGCCAACGACGTAATACAGCTCACCCTTGTCCCGTCCCTGGACGGAAACCACCACATCCGAGATCTGAAATCCGGATTTTTCTGGATCCATAGATCAAAGTCCTTCGGTGACGGTGAGTATTTCCGGCTCGCCGTCGGTGATGAGTACAGTATTTTCATAGTGAGCAGCCAGTTTGCCGTCGGCCGTCACCGTGGTCCAGCCGTCGGAGAGCACCTTCACCTGATAGGTTCCGGCGTTCACCATGGGTTCCACTGCGATGGTCATTCCAGGCAGAAGCCTGGGGCCCCGGCCCGGTGCGCCAAAATTGGGCACCTCCGGCTCCTCGTGCAGCTGCCGTCCTACGCCGTGACCCACGAAGTCCCGAACAACTGCAAAACCGTTAGACTCCACATACGTCTGCACAGCATGGGAGATATCTTGCACCCGATTGCCTTTCGTTGCAAAGCGAATTCCCTCGAAGAAGGACTGCTTGGTTACATCGATTAGCCTCTGGGCTTCGGTGCTGATGGCACCACAGGCATAGGTAGCGGCACAATCGCCATGAAATCCCTTATAGAACGCACCCACGTCCACGCTGACGATATCCCCTTCCTTCAGGATGTAGCCACCCGGAATTCCGTGGATAATCACATTGTTGACGCTGATGCACGCACTTGCAGGGAAGCCGTTGTAGTTCAGGAACGACGGTTTTGCGCCCTGACTGACGATATAATCGTGAACGGCCCGGTCTATCGCTTTCGTGGACACGCCAGGTTTTACCAATTCCCCTGCCAAAGCACGGGCTGCCGCGGTAATTTTACAAGCCTGGCGCATACAGGAAAGCTCTCGTTCATTTTTGATTGAGATCATACCTGTGCCCCTATCGCAGCGAGGATATCCTCGTTGGCGCGCTCAATGGACTGGCTTCCGTTGACCTCCACCAGACGGCCCAGCTTGCCATAGAAGTCCTTCAGGGCCTCGGTGGTGCTGTGATAGACCTTCAGGCGGTTGCGTACGGTTTCGGGAGCATCGTCCTTGCGGATAACCAGCTCGCCGCCGCACTCGTCACAGATGCCTTCCTTTTTCGGCGGATTGGCCACAACGTGATAGCTGGCGCCGCAATGGCTGCATACTCTGCGGCCGGTCATGCGCCCCTCAATCTCGTTGTCATCCACCTCAATGGAGATTACATGGTCAATCCGAATGCCCTTATCCTCCAGTGCCTGGGCCTGGGCCAGCGTGCGGGGCACGCCGTCCAGGATGAAGCCCTTGGCACAGTCGGGCTGGGCCACCCGGTCGGCGACGATGCCGAGAATCAGCTCGTCGGGGACCAGGTTGCCGGCGTCCATGTAAGTTTTTGCTTTCTTGCCCAGCTCGGTGCCTTCGGCAATGGCCTCGCGGAGCATATTCCCGGTAGAGATGGCGGGGATAGAGAGCTTGTGAACAAGCAGCTCAGCTTGTGTCCCCTTTCCGGCGCCGGGAGCGCCCAGTAGAATGAGATTCATCCTGCCAATTCCTCCCGATTAGTCCAGGAAGCCCTTGTAGTGACGCATCAGCATCTGGGCCTCCAGCGCCTGCACCGTCTCCAGGGCAACGCCCACGACGATGATGACGGAGGTACCGCCGATGGCCAGGCTGTTGAAGCCGGACATCACGTCGCCTGCAATGATAGGCAGCATGGCGACAATGCCCAGGTAAACAGCGCCAAAGACAACGATCTTGTTGATGACCTTCTGGATGAAGGTAGCGGTGGGCTTACCGGGGCGGAAGCCGGGGATAAAGCCGCCGTTCTTCATCAGGTTGTTGGAAATCTCCATGGGATCGTACTGGATGGTGGAATAGAACCAGCTGAAGAAGAAAATCATCAGGAAGTAAACAACGGCGTAGAAGGCGCTGTTGTTGCTCCACAGGTACTTGTAAGCCCAGCCGCTGTTGGTGCCGGTGAAGGCACAGATGGTAGCGGGCAGGGAGCAAATGGACTGGGCGAAGATGACAGGCATAACACCGGACATGCTCACCTTGATGGGCAGGTTGGTGTTCTGGCCGCCGTAGACCTTCCGGCCCACCACGCGCTTGGCGTACTGAACGGGGATGCGGCGCTCTGCGTCATTGATGAAGACAATGAACAGAATCAGAGCAACCATGCCAACCAGGACAATGACAATCTTCCACCAGGCCATCTGGACCAGGTTGTAGAGCATGGAGGGCAGACCGGAGATGATGTTGGCAAACAGAATCATGGAGATGCCGTTGCCGATACCGAACTCGGTAATCTGCTCACCCAGCCACATCACCAGGGCAGAGCCGGCGGTGAAGGCCAGGATGATAACCAGAGCGGGCAGGAAGCCAGTCTCTTCGATAATGGTGAAGCTGGCGGAGCTGTAGTTTCTGAGCATCATGTAGTATGCCCAGCCCATCAGCAGACCCAGGGCCACAGTGGAGTAACGGGTGATTCTTGCAATCTTCTTCTTGCCATCCTCGCCCTCATCCTTGGCCAGCCGCTCCAGAGCCGGAATGGCAATGGTCAGCAGCTGGATAATGATGGAGGCGTTGATGTAGGGCTGAATGCCCAGTGCAAAGACCGTGGCCCGAGAGAAGGCGGAGCCGGACATTGCATTGTACAGTCCCAGGATGGTGTTGGACAGGGTCTGGTCGAAGTAGGAACGCAGGGTTGCCACATCGATAAAGGGAACGGGGATCACATTGCCCACACGGTAAATCAGAAGGATAAACAGTGTGAAGATGACCTTTTTACGGAGTTCAGGAATTTTCCATGCATTCCGAAGTGTCTGCAACACTTAGATCACCTCGGCCTTTCCGCCTGCCTGCTCAATCTTTTCCTTGGCAGACTCAGAGAAAGCCGCAGCCTTTACAGTGATCTTCTTGGTCAGCTCGCCGGTGCCCAGGACCTTCAGGCCGTTGGGGCAGGTGGAGACGATACCAGCCTCGATAATAGCGGCGGCATCCACAGTGGCGCCGTCTTCAAAGCAGTTCAGCAGCCCGACGTTCACAGCAGTCAGAGGCTTGGCAAAAATGTTGTTGAAGCCGCGCTTGGGGATACGACGAGCCAGAGGCATCTGGCCGCCTTCGAAACCGACGCGAACCTTGCCGCCGGAGCGGGCCTTCTGGCCCTTGTGACCACGACCACCGGTCTTGCCGTTGCCGGTACCGATGCCGCGGCCCTTGCGCTTGCCCACCTGAGTGGAGCCTGCGACAGGAGAGAGTTCATGGAGCTTCATTCTTTTTCCTCCTCCTTATTAAACTTCTTCAACCTTCAGCAGATAGCCAATCTTGGCAATCTTGCCCCGGGTCTGGGTGTTGTCGGGCTGGATGGTGACCTGGCCGATCTTGCGAAGGCCCAGGGAGTTTGCGGTAGCGATGTGCCGCTCCAGGCGACCGTTCAGGCTCTTAACAAGCGTAATTTTCAGGTTTGCCATGTTAATTGCCTCCTTACACAATTTCTTCCACGCTCTTACCGCGGACGGCAGCAACCTGCTCGGGAGAACGCAGAGAGGTCAGGCCAGCCATGGTAGCCTTGACCACGTTCTGAGGGTTGTTGGAACGCAGGCACTTAGCGCAGATGTTCTTGATGCCAACAGCTTCCATGACGGCACGGACAGCGCCGCCGGCGATAACGCCGGTGCCTTCGGGGGCGGGCTTGAGCATAACAGTGCCGGCGCCGAAGATGCCGATAACATCGTGGGGAATGGTATCGCCAGCCAGGGAAACCTTGACCATGTTCTTCTTGGCATCGGCGATGCCCTTGAGAATAGCCTCGGAGACCTCGGCGGCCTTGCCCAGGCCGTAGCCAACGGTACCCTTGCCGTCACCGACAACCACCAGGGCGGAGAACTTCATGACACGGCCGCCCTTCACGGTCTTGCTGACACGGTTCAGGTAAACGACCTTTTCAATGAGCTCGGATGCTTCATTGTTAGGAGTCTTATTGTAAGCCATTTCTTTTCCTCCTCACCTTAGAACTGAAGTCCGCCTTCGCGGGCACCCTCGGCCAGAGCAGCCACACGGCCATGGTACACATAACCGCCGCGGTCGAAGACAACCTCTTCGATGCCCTTTGCCTTGGCGCGCTCAGCCAGGACGGTGCCCACCTTCTTGGCAGCTTCGCAGTTGCCGGTGGAGCCTTCAAATTCCTTCTCCAGCGTATTGGCGGAAACCAGAGTTACGCCGTTGACGTCGTCGATGATCTGGGCGTAGATGTTCGCATTGCTGCGGAACACGTTCAGACGGGGACGCTCGGGAGTGCCGGAGACCTTGCCACGAACACGGACATGCCGCTTCAGGCGCATTGCTTTCTTATCAATTCTGCTGACCATTTCGGCACACCTCCATTACTTCTTACCACCGGTCTTACCAACCTTACGGCGGACGACCTCAGTGGTATACTTGATGCCCTTGCCCTTGTAGGGTTCGGGGGGACGCTTGCCACGGACTTCGGCAGCGAACTGGCCAACGGCCTGCTTGTCGATGCCGTGGATGATAATCTTGTTGGGGTTGGGAACCTCAATGGTGATGCCGGGGATTTCGTCCACGAAGACCTCGTGGGAGAAGCCCAGACGCATGACCAGCTGATTGCCCTTCTTCTCGGCACGGTAGCCGACGCCGTTGACGTCCAGCTCCTTGGCATAGCCCTTCTCCACGCCCTCAACCATGTTGTGCAGCAGAGTGCGGGTCAGGCCGTGCAGGGACTTGTGCAGATGCTCCTCATCGGGGCGGTTAACAATCAGCTCATTGCCCTCAACCTTCAGGATCATATCGGGATGGAAGGTGTAGGTCAGGGTGCCCTTGGGGCCCTTCACGGTGACAACATTGCCCTCGGCAATATCCACCGTGCAGTTTGCCGGGATAATAACCGGCTTCTTACCAATTCTAGACATTTCCGAATCCTCCTTACCAGACAAAGGCCAGGACTTCGCCGCCGATGTGGTTTTCCCGAGCCTTCTTGTCGGTCATAACGCCCTTGGAAGTGGAGACAATGGCGATACCCAGGCCCTTGAGAACCTTGGGCAGCTCTTCAGCACCGGCGTAAATTCTCAGGCCGGGCTTAGAGACACGGCGCAGGCCGGAAATGACTGGCTGCTTCTTGGCCAGATACTTCAGGGTGATGTGAATGGTGCCCTGGTTGCCGTTGTCCACAACGGTATAGGCCTTGATATAGCCCTCGTCCAGCAGAATCTGGGCAATGGACTTCTTCAGGTTGGATGCGGGCACATCCACGGTTTCGTGCTTTGCAGAGCTGGCGTTCCGGATACGGGTCAGCATATCTGCTACGGGATCGGTGATTTGCATGTTAATATCCTCCTTATAGAAGTTACGGGCTTAACCCGTGAAGATACGGGGGTATCCGGGGAATGCGAGGACCGCACAGGCGCTCCCCCATCTTCCCAGGACTTCCCGAATCTATCTTACATTAGAAACTCGACCTTACCAGCTGGCCTTACGGACACCGGGAATCTGGCCCTTGTAGGCCAGCTCACGGAAGCAGATACGGCACACGCCGTAATCACGCAGGTAAGCATGGGGTCTGCCGCAGATCTTGCAGCGGTTGTAGCGGCGGCTGGAGAACTTAGGCTCAGCCTGCTGCTTCAGGATCATAGACTTCTTGGCCATATTGTAATCCTCCTAATCAAGCATTGAAGGGAGCGCCCAGCTGGCTCAGCAGCTCTTTGGCTTCCTCATCATTGGTGGCGGTGGTGCAGATGCAGATATCCATACCACGAATCTTGTCCACCTTATCGTACTCGATTTCGGGGAAAATCAGCTGTTCCTTCAGGCCAAAGGCGTAGTTGCCACGGCCATCGAAGGAGTTGGGGCTGATGCCACGGAAGTCACGGACACGAGGCAGGGCCACGCTGAACAGGCGGTCCAGGAACTCGTACATCTTCTCGCCACGGAGGGTAACCTTCACGCCGACGGTTTCGCCCTCACGGACCTTGAAGTTAGCCACGGACTTGCGGGCCTTGCAGGTCACAGGCTTCTGGCCGGTGATGGCTGCAATGTCCTTGCAGATGGCTTCGATTTCCTTGGCATTGTTCTTGCTCTCGCCGCAGCCGACGTTCACAATCACCTTGTCCAGCTTGGGAATCTGCATAACGCTCTTGTAGCCGAACTTCTTGTTCAGAGCGGGAGCGATTTCAGCAACATATCTTTCTTTCAGTCTGCTAGCCATAAATCATTCTCTCCTCTCTCAGATTTCGGCGCCGCACTTGCGGCAGATGCGGGTCTTCTTGTCGCCCTCAACCTTGAAGCCGACACGGACACCCTTGTTGCACTTGGGGCAGAACAGGGCAACCTTGCAGGAGCGGATGGGGGTCTCGCGCTTGACGATGCCGCCCTCCTCGCCCTGACGGCGGGGCTTGGTGTGGCAGGTAGCCACATTGACCTTCTCCACGATTACCTTGTTCTCAGCGGGCATAGCCACCAGGACCTTGCCCTTCACGCCCTTGTCCTTGCCGGACAGGACGATGACGGTATCATTCTTCTTAATGTTCATTCCTTCGGTTCCCCCTTAAATGACTTCGGGAGCCAGAGACAGGATCTTCATGAAGTCCTTCTCACGCAGCTCACGTGCCACCGGTCCAAAGATACGGGTACCCTTGGGGTTCTTGTCTTCCTTGATGATCACAGCAGCGTTCTCATCAAAGCGGACATAGCTGCCGTCCTCACGACGGACGCCCCGCTTGGTACGGACGATAACAGCCTTGACGACCTCGCCCTTCTTCACAGTGCCGC
>ENA-OZAA01000185-OZAA01000185.1-human-gut-metagenome-genome-assembly--contig:-NODE-185-length-44745-cov-7.159365_pt1 | contig 44745 bp, 38 predicted proteins | sample MGYA00244204_ERZ653492 | MGnify/ENA primary metagenome ERZ653492 (study PRJEB26926, sample SAMN06164980) | human gut metagenome | biome: ENVO:00009003; feature: ENVO:2100002; material: ENVO:00002003... | reverse complement strand
GAGTCAACGAAAAAATGTAAGCAGTGATTATTCAGTTTTGAAGGCACGTCCTTCTGAAACACTAGACAAAGTAAATCAGAAATGATATACTTAGCTAGTCATATGGTCGGTGACGATGACGGTGAGGTTCCACCTGTTCCCATTCCGAACACAGTAGTTAAGCTCACTCGTGCCCAAGATAGTTAGCTGGAAACGGCTTGTGAAAATAGGTAGTCGCCGACTTAACTGAAAGCTCTGAGATAAAAGTCTCAGGGCTTTTTTGTTGCGCTATATGCCAAGGGGTTGCAGAACAGGGAAAAAGCTGGTATCCTCAAAGCAGGAAAGGGTGAGAATATGCGTTCGGACAGAACATGCAAGGATACAGCAAAGCATTATGCAGCGGTACTGGTGCTTTTACTGTTTTGCAGTATCGTATTTTATGTGCAGACACATTACCAGCACACTTCGTCGTCCCGGCCTGAGGATGACTATCAGGGCAGAATACCGCAGTTTCATAGCAGCGTAGATCGGGATGATGACGGGGTAGACGACCAGTTTGATATTCTGAACGGCGCACTGGTCTATGTGAGCACACATCCAAAATACAAAAGCCGCTATTATGAGACCGGTTATCCTGACGATGGTTATGGCGTTTGCACCGATGTAGTTGCTTATGCCTTGAAGAATGCCGGATATGACCTGCAAGTGCTTGTGGATGCAGATATCCGGGAGCAACCACAGGATTACATGGTAGCAGAACCGGATGCAAACATAGATTTCCGACGGGTGCGAAACCTGAAGGTGTTTTTTTCACACACAGCATTTGCCCTAACCACAGATGTTTCAGAAATAGAGGAATGGCAGGGCGGCGATGTTGTGATTTTTGAAAGACATATCGGCATCGTGTCCGACCGGCGAAATAAAAACGGAGTGCCCTATATCATTCACCACAATGACCCATGGCAGACGGCTTACGAGCAGGACATTCTGGAAAAACGAACTGACATCGTGGGGCATTACCGAATTTCAAAATAAAAGCGGCCCCGCTGCACTGTGCATAACAGTGCAGCAGGGCCGATGATTTATTGGGTGGTATATCCTTTAAGAAGGAAGCTTCCGCTTAGCCCTTGCCGGCGCAGCCGAACAGCTCGATCTTTTCCTTGCACTTGTCGATGATGGCCTGAGAGCCGGGAGCCAGCAGCTTGCGGGGGTCGAAGCCCTTGCCCTGCTGATCCTTGCCAGCCTCGATATACTTGCGGGTAGCTTCAGCGAAGACCAGCTGGCACTCGGTGTTGATGTTGATCTTGGAGACGCCCAGGCTGATGGCCTTTGCGATCATGTCGTCAGGGATGCCGGTGCCGCCGTGCAGGACCAGAGGAATGTTATTGGTAGCCTTATGGATGCGGTCCAGAGCCTCGAAGTCCAGACCCTTCCAGTTGGCGGGGTAGACACCGTGGATGTTGCCGATGCCGGCGGCCAGGAAGTCGATGCCCAGATCAGTGATCTTTGCGCACTCTGCGGGGTCAGCGATCTCGCCATTACCCACGACGCCGTCCTCGACGCCGCCGATGGAGCCGACCTCGGCCTCGATGCTCATGCCCTTAGAGTGTGCCAGAGCGACCAGCTCCTTGGTCTTCTCCACATTCTCCTCGATGGAGTAGTGGCTGCCGTCGAACATGATGGAGGAGAAACCAGCCTCAACGCAGGCCTTGCAGCCCTCGTAGGTGCCGTGGTCCAGATGCAGAGCGACCGGGACGGTGATACCCATGGAATCGACCATTGCATCGACCATAGCAGCGACGGTCTTGAAGCCGGTCATGTACTTGCCGGCACCCTCGGAGACACCCAGAATGACAGGACTCTTCATCTCCTCGCAGGCGGTCAGAACGGCCTTGGTCCACTCCAGGTTGTTGATGTTGAACTGAGGCACACCGTAGTGGCCGTCACGAGCTTTGATGAGCATTTCGGTTGCATTTACCAACATTATTATTACCTCCAAAAATTATCGGGGTCTGTTCGTACCCACACACCGCTTTGTGTATGGTTTAACGAAGTTGCACCCTAAGTATACCCCAAACAGCGGGTAAAATCAATGCACCGGAGAGTTTTTGTAACCAAACCGAAGCTTTCTTGGCCAGCAGTGTGCTCGAAAGACTGAGAAATAAGTGGGATGCAACATTTTATACAGGCTTCGACAACATCCGGCCAGACCGGCGGCGGAGGCACCAAAGCAGACGATTTTCAACAGGGATCCACATTCGTCAAAATGATGTTGGATAAAAAGGCAAAACAAGTGCCGCTCTGCTTCAAAATTTTGTCATAATTCTGACTTGAAAATTACAAAATGTATGCAAGGTTCTGAGCCTGTCGAGATAAGATTGTGGAAAACCTTGTGGAAAGTGTGGAATTCCACCCGGAAAACAGGCTTGAACGCTTGAGTTTTGAACTTTCTCCACAGGGTTTTCAACTTGTGGAAAAAACAGGGCGGGTATACGGATGGTAAAGCAGTCTGAATGTGGAAAACTTTTACCACAGGCAAAAAGACGGATAACCGGCGCGCAAAAGGCAACACTTCTCCCATGAGGCGCTGCCCGGGCGGGCGGCACAGAAATTTCACGGGAAGAAAAAACGCAATTCTATGGCAAACCCCTGCCGCTTATGTTATACTTCAAGATGAGTTATAAGCGCTGTACGTCTGAAATGCGTCAGTGCCTGCCGCAAAATGCAGCTTTACAGCGCTGCGGCCCTGAAAACTCGTTTGAAGCGATACGATGACGCCGGGCCGGAAGGGCTTTGGCGTCCTGCGATAGAAACGGAAGGAGAACTTCATGGAAGAACGCAATATGCCCCGCCGTCCCCGCCGCGAAAAGGCCGACGACCAGCCCCGGAACGAGAGCCTCGTCTACGGCAAGAACCCGGTCACAGAACTGCTGAAGAGCGGCTCCGGCGTGGATACGGTGCTGCTGGCCGAGGGCATGGCCCCGGCTGTGGCCGCTTACTATACCGCAATGGCGAAGGAAGCCGGTGCCACCGTCAAGCGGGTACACCCCAACAAGCTGCGCCTTATGACCGGCACCGAGAGCCATCAGGGCGTGGCTGCCTTTGCCAGTGAGATCGAATATGCAACGGTGGAGGACCTGCTGGCCGCTGCCAAAGAGAAGGGCGAACCGCCCTTCCTCGTGCTGAGCGACGGCATCGAAGACCCCCACAATCTGGGCGCTGTTATGCGCTCGGCTCTGCTGTGCGGCGCTCACGGCATCGTCATCCCCAAGCGGGGCGGCGCATCCGTGACCCCCACCGTCATCAAGTCCAGCGCCGGTGCGGCTGAGCGTCTGCCCGTGGCCCGTGTGGCCAACATCGGCGAGACCATCCGCCGCCTCAAGGAGCAGGGTGTTTTCGTCTACTGCGCCGACATGGACGGCGTGTCCCTGCGCAAGAACAACCTCACCGGCCCCATTGCGCTGGTGCTGGGCAGCGAGGGCAGCGGTGTGTCGCAGCTGGTCAAAAAGCTCTGCGACGGCGTTGTGAGCCTCGATATGACCGCACAAGGTACCGGCGTGGACAGCTTCAATGTCTCAGTGGCCGCAGGCATCATCCTGTATGAGATCCAGAGCCAGCGCGCCGCACAGAGCTGAGCTGGCCCGTGCCGAACGAAACAAGGGAGGGAAGATCAGGATGCCAAAGGATGACGAGCGGAAGGAAATGACGCAGGAAGAGCTCGACGCCCGCGAAGAAAAATTCCGCACCTTTTTTACCACCAGCGTAGCCCAGGTCCCGGAGGAGATGACCCGGCGGGACGATGAGAATGAAGAAAAGCCCAAGAGCCTGCTGGGTCGGCTGTTCCGCCGTGAAAAGGGCGAACAGCAGGAAAGCGGCACACCCGAAGAGAGCCGTACCGGCGAGATACAGCTGGGTGGCGAAGAGCCGGAGGAACCCTCCGACCTGGAGCTGGTCCTGACGCTGGAAGAGGAAGTCACAGAGCCGAAGCCCGAGCAGCCGAAGCCTGCCGAGCCGGTCAGCGCCCCCCAGCCTGAGCCGGAGAAAAAGCCGGCAGAAAAGCAGGCTGCACCCCGGAAAAAGGCGGTCCAGTACGAGCCGCGCACCCCGCAGGAGCAGTACGAGGACCGGGAGATGCAGGCGCTCAAAGCCATGCTGTTTGGTGCAAAGCTTCCGCCGCAGGAGGAAGAGCCTCCCCAGCCGGTGAAGCCCGCAAAACCGGAAAAGAGCATCCCGGCAGTTCCGGTCATTGCAACGAAACCGGACGCAGAAAAAGAGCCGGATGCAGCGCCGGAGAAGCCTGCCGTGCCGATGCCCGCGATGGTGTTTGCAGAAGATAAGGCGTCGAAGCCCCATGCGGCCCCGGCGATGCAGTTCTTCGGCAAGGGCGACGACGAGAAAGCGCCCGCAGCCCCGGCCCGCGCGACGCCGCCGGACAATGACGACAGCATGAGCCTGCCGCTCATGTTCCTGAACGATGGCGACGAGGTGGCTCCGGTGGAGCCGCCGAAGGAGGAAGCGCCTGCACAGCCGGCCGAAGAGGCCGGTACTGCCCCGGCTGCTCCGGAGGCTGCACCCGTCGAGGAAGCGCCTGTCGAAGAGGAAAAAACGCCCGAGACGCCGGAACAGGTGGGGGAACGGCTGCACCAGATGGGCGCGGCCCTTACATTGCGCTGTGCGCTGGGCGGCATCCTTGCACTGGTGCTGCTCCACTTCGGCCTCGCCGCGGAGGGCCTTGTCGGCCCGCTGGGCGGCCTTGACCCCGTAACTGCCCCGGCGGCCTTCTATGCCGCTGATCTGCTCTTCCTGGCGCTGGCGCTGGCTGTGGGCTGGCCCGTCGTGAGGGACGGCCTGAAGGGGCTGCGGGGCGAACGCCCCAGCATGGAGACCATGCCCGCGATGGCAGCCTGCGCTGCGCTTTTGCAGGCCGCTGTGGCCCTGCTGAACGCGCAGAACTATCAGGCGTCCAGCTTTACCCTTCTGTCCGGCATTGCGGCGCTGGGGCTGTTCCTTGCACTGCTGGGCGACCGTGTCCTTCTGGCCTCGGTCCAGGGCGGCTTCAAACTGGCGCAGGCCGGTCCGGAGCATCGCGGTGCGTTCCGCGCCAAGGACAAAGACCTTATCCGCATCCTTTCCAAGGACATGGACGAAAAAGACCCCTGGGTGCTGCTCAGCCGACCCGCTGAGTGGGACGACGCGATGGTGGAGCAGGGCTTCGGCCCCCGCGCCTGTGAGCGCCGCGCCCGTAAGACGAATTACATCCTGCTGGGTGCGGCTGTGTTGGCCGGTCTGGTCTTCTGCGTCTTTGGCGGCGGCCTCAACGGCGGCGCTGCGGCGCTGACCGCTGTGCTCTGCCTGGGTTCGCCTCTGTCCTCCACCCTTATCGCAGGTTTTGCATCCCTGCGGCTGCAGCAGACTGCCGCTGCCTCGGGTGCGGTGATCCCCGGCTGGGCGGCTATCGAGGAACTGGGCGGTGTGGATACCGTTCAGGCTGACGCCGATGAGCTGTTCACCCCGGACAGCGCCATGCTCGAGGACATCCGCATCTTCAAGGGCGGACGCATCGACCGGGCCATCCTCTATTCGGCCAGCGTCCTGAGCAAGTGCTGCAATACCCTGAGCGGCCTGTTCCGCCAGATCATCGAGGACCGCACCGACATCCTCTACCCGGTCAAGGACCTGGAAGTCCATCGCGGCTTCGGCTTCTCTGCATGGTGCGACAACAACCGCATCCTCATCGGCACCCGTGCGTACATGGAAAAAGAAGAAGTTCCCCTGCCCGACGAGGAATATGAGGCCAAGCACTCCAAGAACGGCGAGCTGCAGATCCTCTATCTGGCCGTGTCCGGCAGTCTGCACGCCATGTTCGTGCTCCGCTATGTGGGGGGACGGAACGCCGCCCGCGGTCTGGAACAGCTGCAAAAAGAGAATATCCAGCTGCTGGTGTCCTGCCAGGACCCCACCCTGACCGCACGACACATCACCGACGCCTATCATCTGCCCGAGGGCATGGTCGTCCTGCTGGACCAGGAGCAGTGTGCCGCACTGGGCGCTGCCACCGCCGAAGACACCGGCTCTGAAGGCTGCTGCATCCTTTGCACCAACGGCTTTGCCAGCCTGACCGGCGGTCTGCGGGCCGCAGAGCAGGCCCAGAACGCCGAGACGACCGCTACCACGGTGCAGCTGGTGTCGGTGTGGTTCTCGGTGGCCATCGCCGTCCTGCTGACCTATGCGGGCAGCGTGGGGATGCTGAGCGTGGCTGCGGTGCTGATGTATCAGGCGGCATGGAGCGCTCTCAGCATCGCCGTGTGCGCACTCAAGCAGCATAGTTGAAAAAATAAATAAGAAATATTCTTAAAATAAATAGGAATTATTCTTGATTATTGCTCGGAATTCTGGTATAATACCCTCAGAGACAAGTAAGACCTATCGCACACCCGGTACCGAACAAAGCGGGCTGTGCGTAGAATAAACCAAACCGGACACAGCCCATACTGGCAGTGTCAGACTATCTGAGAGGAGAACAGATTATGGAACTCAAGGGAACCAAGACCGAGAAGAACCTGATGGAAGCTTTTGCAGGCGAGAGCATGGCCCGCAACAAGTACACCTACTTTGCAAGCGTCGCAAAGAAGGAAGGCTACGAGCAGCTGGCCGCTATCTTCGAAGAGACCGCCGGCAACGAGAAGGAACACGCCAAGATGTGGTTCAAGGCCCTCTGCGGCGGCTCCATCCCCGACACCCTGACCTGCCTCGACATGGCAGCCAGCGGCGAGAACGAAGAGTGGACTGATATGTACCCCCGCATGGCAGCTGAGGCCAAGGAGGAGGGCTTCACCCAGCTGGCTGCTCTCTTCACGATGGTGGGCCAGATCGAAAAGGAGCACGAGGCACGTTATCGCGCCCTTGCCGCCAACCTCAAGGAGGGCAAGGTCTTTGCCCGTGAGGAACAGCAGGTGTGGGTCTGCCGGAACTGCGGCTACACCCATATCGGCAAGTCTGCTCCCCTCAAGTGCCCGGTCTGCGCACATCCCCAGAGCTACTTTGAGCTGAAGGCCAAAAATTACTGAGTTTTTTCAGATATTCCGTCCAATGAGAGCCGCCGCACCTGTATAAAGTGCGGCGGCTCTTTTGCTGTCTGGTGAAATACAGTCTGCACGATTTGTATAAATTTGGCGGGGGTGTTTTAGTGTCTTTCACGAAAAGGTGCGCGAAATTGTGACACTTCTGGCGAAGAACTTGACCCTTCTTTTGGGTGCGTGTACAATAAACAAATAGTGAGAGGGATTTTGTGCAGAGCACATTGCGATAAAACTTATCCAAAGGAGGGAAGTGCTACCCTATGAATAAGATCACACGGCTTGCAGCGGCGTTTGTGCTGAGCGGGCTTCTTCTGGCAGCTCCTGCCGCACAGGCGGCCCCCGCATTGCTGGGAGCATCTGCGAACTTTGAGCTGGAAGTGAACGAGATGGAGCTGGAGATCACGGCAGACGACCCCCGCCCCAAAGCCTATCTTTACACCGGCGGGCAGAGCGACTACTACTTCATCGTCTGGATGAGCAGCAACCCCACCGTGGCTACCGTGGACGGCGATGGCCGTGTCACCGGCCGCAGCGCCGGTGAGGCGACGATCACCGCCATCACTGACCGGGGCGAGTGCGCTGCCTGCAAGGTGACTGTCCGCAAGGAGAGCGGCAATGCGGCCAGCAAAAAGCCTGCCCTCGACCACACCACCCTCAACCTCGTTATCCAGTACAACAACGCCCACCCCAGCCAGAAACTGCAGCTCATCAACACGAGCGGCTCCTTTGTCTATGCCTACCAGTGGATGAGCAGCAACCCCGAGGTGGCAACGGTGGATCCGGAGGGCCTTGTCACGGCCCAGAAGCCCGGCACCACCACCGTCACGGCGCTGGCCACCAACGGTCAGGCGCTGCGCTGCGCCGTTACCGTCAACAGCGATGTCGGCAAGGTGACTCTGAATAAGCGCGACCTGCTGCTCCGCACGGTGGGCAGCAAAGAGGCACTCACAGCGTCTGTCGCTGTGGAAGACGGCGCGAATGTACCCATCACATGGGTCAGCAGTAATCCCGGCGTCGCTACTGTGGACGCTTCTGGTGTCGTGACTGCCGTCGCCGACGGCGAGGCAAAGATAACGGCGCTCTCGCCAGATGGACGCTTCGACAGCTGCAGCGTTTTCGTGGGCCTTGCGGCAGACAAGTACGACACGGAAGAGGACCTGGCCGAGGAACTCAAGCTTCCGGACCCCTATGTGGCGGTCCGGATGAACCGGCTGAGCTGAACCGAAAATACAAAGAGGAAGCCCCGCACTGCATCGTTCGATGTGGTGCGGGGCTTTTGCTTATTGATTTACCAGCTCAATAAAGGCTTTCATCTGGGGCGTGAGCCATTTGTCCTTGTGATAGAACAGCTGCCGGTGCATGGTGACAGTGCAGTCGGGGACATTGAGGCGGGCGATACGCCCGGCGGAGAGGGCAGGACGGACGATGTACTCGGGCAGGAAGGAAAGCCCCATCCTGCGCTCCACCATCTGGCAGAGCAGCGAGGCGCTGCCCAGCTCGATGTAGGGATGGATAGACAGCCCGCGGGCGGCGAGGCGCTGGTCGAGGGCGTCACGGTAGCTCATGCCCCGCTCTGTGAGAAGAAATTCCTGTTGAGCCAGAACATCCAGCGGCACTTCGGCCTTGTCGGCCAGCGGATGCCCGGCGGGGGCCACGAAGCAGACCGGCTCCGGAACATTGACGGCCAGCGTCAGGCTGGGCAGGAGCAGAGGCTGGTCGAGGGTGTAGGCCAGGTCGATCTGGTTCGCGCTCAGCAGCCGCAGCATCTCGTCGGCGGTGGCGGTGCGGAGCACCAGCTCCACCTGTGGGCAGAGGGCGTGGAACTGCTGCAGCAGGTCGGGCAGGAAGGTGCTGCATACGGAATCGGCCAGTGCCACCCGAAGGGTGCCGCTGACGGCCCGGGCAGGCACCAGCGCGGCCTTGGCCTGCTGGGCCGTGATGAGAAGGGTGCGGGCATAGCTCTGGAACGTCTGGCCCGCGTCGGTGAGGCGGACGGTCTTGCCCACCCGGTCAAAGAGAGGCGTACCCAGCTCTGTTTCCAGCTGGGAGATCTGGGCCGATACCGCCGACTGAGAGTAGCCCAGCTCTCGCGCAGCGCTGGAAAAGCTGTGCAGCTCGGCGATATGAAGAAAGGTGTTGATATTTCGGAGTTCCATAACAGTCCCTCCGGCGTCAGCGGCGGTCGATGCCGGTGACGGTCAGGACCTCGCCGTCCACTTTGAAGTGGACTTCCAACCCGCCAAACTCCATGCCGTAGACCCGCTCCGGGTCGTGCTGGTAGGAGGGGCGGGGGTCGTTTTCCAGCACACCCTGCAGAGCGGCCTGCTGGACGGCAGGCACTCTGGCCCAGAGGCCGGCGTCGCAGACCATGGTCAGGTGGTGGAACTGGGTCTGTGCTGTGAAGCCTGCGGCGGCGTCCGGGTGGCAGTCGGCGTAGGGGATGTAGGGCTTGATGTCGTAGATGGGGGTGCCGTCCATCAGGTCGGCGCCCCGTACGATGAGGACGGGGCCGACGTCAGGCCGGTGCTCGATGGCTTCCAGCTGGACGCTGGACAGTCCCAGCGGATTGGGCCGGAAGGGCGAGCGGGTGGCAAATACGCCCATCCGGGTGTTGCCGCCGAGGCGGGGCGGCCGGACGGTGGGGGACCAGTTGTCCCGCACCGCGCCGGAAAACTGCCACACCAGCCAGATGTGGCTGAAATCTTCGAGACCGCGCACGGCGTCGGCGTTGCGGTATTCGGGGGTAAAAATGACCTCGCCCCGCAGGCTGTCCACCAGTCCGCTCTGGCGCGGGATGCCGAACTTGGTGGGGAAGGCGGTGCGGATATGGGCGATGACCTTGAGGGTCATTTCTTCGGGTGCAGACATGGGGACTCCTCCTTATTATAAGCCACGGCAGAAGCCCACGGCACGGCCCTCGATTTGAATTTCTTCCAGCTGGGGACCTGCGAATACCATGGGCGGGCAGACGGCGGTGTTGTCGGCCAGCAGCATGACTGTCTCGCCCTGGCGGTGGAAGTGCTTGAGGGTGGCTTCCTCGCCGATGCGGACAGCGGCGATCTCGCCCTGCTCCACCTCGGGCTGGCGGCGGATGCAGACAATGTCGCCGTCACAGATGGTGGGGGCCATGCTGTTGCCATGGCAGGTGAGGGCGAAGTCGGCGTGCCACGCGGCGGGGACGCCGATGTAGCACTCGATGTTCTGCTCAGCAGTGATGGGGGTGCCGCAGGCGATGGAGCCTACGAGAGGCACCCGCACCATCTCAGGCAGAGGCTCGAAACCCGGCGGAGGGCAGGGCAGGTCCACGAGGCCCATGAGCCACGCGGGTGTGGTGTCCAGAGCGGCGGCCAGTTCCTCGAGCTTGGCCCGGGGCAGGTCGTTGATGCCCTTTTCCAGCTTGGTGATGGAGGATTTGGAGCGGTAGCCCATCCGGGCGGCCAGCTCTTCCTGCGACAGGCCCAACTGCTCCCGGCGCTGCCGGATGCGGCTGGATAGATCGGTATCGGACATATAGGGCCTCGCTTTCTCTGCGGTTTGCACGATTTTCGGTGTTCTGAGGACAGTATAGCAAAAAATTTACTATAAATCAACTTTTTAGGGATTATTTTGCAAACAATGTTGACAAATAATCAACTGAAAGATATAATACAACCAATGATTGTATGGAACGCGTTGAACGCAAAACTGAAAGGAGAAACGCCTATGACCGATACCATGATGATCCGCGACTGCATCCGCAGCCAGGGCATGAAACTGGGCCATGTGGCCCATGTTCTGGGCATCACCAACAACACCCTCCGCTGCAAGCTGGAAAATGAGAGTGAATTCAAGGTGAGTGAGGCCGAAAAACTCTCGAAGATGCTGGGGATGACCGTCGAGCAGCGCGACCGCTGCTTTTTTGGCCCGGCGGGCTGAGGGAAAAAGGTGATGGAAGCCATGACACAGGAACAGCGCCAGAAGACGAAGGAGGCCCTCAGCCGCTACGGGCAGAAAAACTGGGTCTACGGCCCCTGCAACTGGGGTTGGAAGCGGGCCATCCAGCTGGCCGAGGAGTATTACCGCGAGGCAGACCCGGGCCTGCGGGGCAGCATCCTGCAGCTGCGCTACATGGAAAGGCGGAGGCGGGAAGAGGTGATGGACAAGCTGAACATCAGTTACAGCACTTATCAGAAGGCCCACGACGACCTGCTGAGCACCGTTGCGGTCTTTGCCGCCCACTACGGTGAGCTGTGACGCAAAAATGCCCCCTGACCGGACGGTCAGGGGGGCATTCGTGTGCTCAGTGTTTCTTCTCGGGGGTGTCGCAGTGCTGGTGGCAGGAAGAGCAGTTGCCTCCGCAACCCTCGCCTTTCCAGCCGCCCTGCCGGGAGATCCACACCACCGCCAGTGCAAACAGGACAGCCAGCACCAGCAAGGTGATGATACCGCGTGCAGTTATCATAAAAAAGACCTCTCTTTCGAAAGAATTCCAACCCCAGTATACACCATCTGCCCCCGGAGAGCAACCGGAAAGCGCTGCCGACTCAAACTTTTTTCGAAAAACGAAAATTTGGGCTTGCATTTGGCCTCGCGCAGTGATATAATAAGTGTGTTCAGATTCGGAGGATTAGCTCAGCTGGTTAGAGCACCTGCATCACACGCAGGGGGTCTGGGGTTCGAGTCCCTAATTCTCCACCAAACGTGAGGCCGTTTACCTGAAAAGGTAAGCGGCTTTTTCTTGTATCTACGTGCTTTTTGATATGCAAAAGTGAAACGGATTCACTTTTATATATTGATAATGAAACGTGTAGGAGGCCCCCTTTTCAGTCGTTTGTAGCAAGTTTGTAGCAGATCTGTAGCAAAATTCGGAGAGGAACGGCAAAATGACCTCAGAAACCCGATTTTTGCGGATTTTTGGGTATAAAATTTTATCCTTGAATTTTATGCAGAATGACGGGGGCGCTTTCCATTCGGATTCTGATGCCGTACAATAAAGGAAAAGATCATGGATGAAAGGAGAAATCGCTGTGCGCTACACCATCCGGCATTTTGATTTGCCGCTGCTTACCTTTGAAGCAAACATGGACAGTGCAGATACTGACCTCCATATTATAAAGGTCTACGAAGAAAACCGTTCCTTTTTACCTTTGAACCTGACTGTATCAGAAGATGGTGTAGAACGCTGGCTGCGGCATCGCACAATTCCGAAGAACCGAGCGTATGTAGATGCTCTGCTCTCTAAGGTGGGGCTTTCTTTGAATCGACCGCTTGGAATTATTGCAACCAATAAAGGTCTTTCACTCAATGATTGCTTTTGGGTAGATGCAGAGGGTTCCGGTGACACCTTTGAAAAAGTAAATCTTTACGATAACCGATTCAGTCAGGTGCTGGCAGCAATCGCCTTTACAGGATATGGCAGTAGCATACGAACTTCGCTTGCGTCCTGCCCGGAGTTCTCGACCAACGGGATGCTGCCAAAATGCTGGCGCAGGCAAAACGGAAAATCTATCTTTATAAAGGTGGCACGTCAGGGTTCAGCAATCTGGGGTTTGAACCGTACTCGGAACTGTACGCTTATCAAGTTGCACAGGTGATTGGCGTGAATGCGATTCGCTACACCCTGACAAAAGATCTGAAAAAGACGCTTTGTTCCAAGTGTGAGCTGTTCACCAGCAAAGAGCATTCTTATATTCCCATCGGACAGCTTGTGTCCAAAGGCGGAATAAAAGCGATTTTAGCGTATTATCAGACGTTAGGGCAGAACTTTGTGGATGCACTGGAAGATATGCTGGTCTTTGATGCAATCATCTGCAATACAGACCGCCACTATGGAAATTTTGGTGTGTTGGTAGATAATAAGACCAACACGATTGCGGCACCCGCACCACTGTTTGACCACGGAAACTCGCTGTTCAGTCTGGGCGGAACGGATCTTTGGGACAACCAGAAAGCATTTGATGAATATGCCCGCACACTGCTTCCGCTTGCATACGATGATTTCTTTGCAGCTGCAAAGAGCGCAATGAAACCTCGTCACCGTGCGATGCTCCATAAGCTGCTGGATTTCCATTTTGACCGCAGAGCGACACGTTATAATCTGCCGCCAAATCGCTTGAAGATGATCGAAAAAGAGGTACAGCGCAGAGCAAGAGTGCTTTTAGGGTGAAAAAGAAACCGTCAAACGTAAGAGATTGCTATCTCATGCGTTGACGGTTTTATGGTTTGTGGGGATATTATTCTTCTGGCAGAGCCAAAACTTCATCCTTGACCAGTTGATTGGCCTTATCAAAGGCTTCAGGTTTCGATTATCTGGTTGGCTTTCGGATGGAGATAGACTTCATCCGGCGTTTTGAATTTGGGCGTGTGCCCGACAGCACGTTTCAGGATATCTTTGCACGAAAAGAAAACAGAAAAACAATAGTCAGCAGACGTAAAGCTATCATAATTTGAAACAAAAGCTCTTGACAGAAAGCTATTTGCAAAATATCCTTAAAAATAAGCAGAAACATTGACCTCTAAAAATAAGGAGCGGACGATGGCATTTGAATTAGGCGGACGCGCTGATAAGTTTGGCAATCGATACGAACGAAGATATTTCGTGTCTCTCATGGCAAAGGTTTTGCAGGGCGGCCTGCTGAGTGTACAGAGTGAGCCCACAGGTGACGATGAAAGCGGCACGGATATTATCGTAGAATACCAAGGCGGAAGGAAGGATTTTCACCAGTGTAAGGCACGCAACGGCAGCAATGAGCACTGGACGATGTCTGCGTTAGCACGGCATAAGGTGTTTCAGCATATCAAGGAACATGTAAAGACGGAGCAGAATCACTTTGTGTTTGTGACTGCACTTCCCTTTGTGGCGCTGAATGATTTGTGTCTGGCGGCCAGAAATTCGGACTCCTGTCAGCGCTTTGTAACGAATCAGCTGACGACGCATGGCCGAAAAAATCTATTCGATCAGTGGCGAAAAAATCTTGGACTGGGAGAGACAGCAGCGGATCAGGAACAGGCTGCATTCTATCTGCGGCAGTTTGAAATATGTACGCTCAGTGATGATTCGGTAGAGGGAGATCAGTGGAAATACGTGCTCGGCAGTATGTTCACCGGGAACCCGGATGATGTCTATGATGTCCTTTTGAACCTGACGGAGAACGATAATTATGGCAAAACGCTCACGGCGGGGATATTGCAGCAATATCTGGAACAGCGGGGATACCAGCGCCGACTTCTGGCCGCCGATACCAATATCCCGCTACAAATCGAGCGTCTGAATCATCGGTTCAAGGCTCATTTCCGCCCCATTGGCGACCATCCTTTTCCTATACAAGAAGCTCACATGGCATTGCGGGCGATTTTGACGGGCAAAAATGTTTTACTGCTTGGCGAAGCTGGCATTGGTAAAAGCGGCTGTGTACAAGCATTGCTGGCGGAGCTGGACAAGAGGCATATTCCATACCTTGCACTTTCTGTTGACCAAAAGGTTCCCCAGGGCACACCGGAATACTACGGCGAAGCTTTGGGGTTCAGGGCTTCGCCAGTGCTTTGCCTAGAAAGCCAGTTGGCCAGTGGTCAAATGGGCGTTCTCATCTTAGACCAGTTGGACTCCCTTCGCTGGGCGACCCGTTCCTGCGAAGAAGCACTGGATGTCTGTGGAGAGATGCTGCGGCAGGTGCAGGCTTTGAGCTACAGTGGAGACCGGGCTGTCCGGGTCGTTTTAGTCAGCCGCAAGTTTGACTACGAGAACGATTTGGCACTGCGCAGGCTTTGCACTCTGGCAACCCCTGAGCAGTCCGATCCATGGGAACAGATCAAACTGCATGCATGGGACGAGGAACGAGTGGAAATTTTTGTAGGCAAAGAACGTTATGCCCGTATGCTGCCAGCCATGAAGCGCATTTTGCGAACCCCCTGTTACTTATACATCTGGCAGTTCCTGGAGGATGCACGAAAAGATAATGCGTTTACTACTCCGGTTGACCTGATGAAAGAATGGAAAACGCAGATCATTCAGCATGGAGAACAAAAAAACATCCACGCAGATGCCATCGAGTCATTTCTAAACGCTTTACTGAGCCTGATGCAGGAAACTCCTTGTGTCCCGGAAATGGCTCTCCCGGGCAACCAGCAGGTGCAGGAATTCCTGATTTCAGAAAACGTATTATACAGAAATGAAGGTTGTTTGGCATTTGTTCATCAAAGCATGGCCGATTACCTGAATGTAGAGTGCTGGCTGCAAGATATTCTGCACAGGAAAAAGGTGGAAGAACTTCTGCCTTCGTACAATGCCCAGGGGCCGGAATATCGGGTGCGGCTGCAGATGCTCTGGCAAGTGTTGCTGCGCGCTGGCACAACATTGTTTTTAGACAGGGCCGAAAGCTTTTTGGCCAGCAAAAACGTCCGCTATTATTACAAGTGTACAGTTTGGGAAGCGCTCGGGCAGATCGATGTCCCTGGAGAAAAGATCATAGCGCTTATTCGGGCACACTGGAACGAAGATGCCTGGAGAGAAACAATCCTGCACCGCGTTTTCTGGGGGCATAGTGCGTTCATTCGGCAGTATGTGGCCGCCGGATTCGTCGCATCCTGGACCGACCCTACGGCGTTGTGGTTGCTGCGCCCGCTTGTAACGAGCGACCAGGCTTTTGTAAGAGAGGCCGTGCTGCCCTGTATTGGAAAAACACCAGAAAACGACCAGAATATCTTAAGGCTGTTCTGGATGCACAAAAATCTGGAACGCCAAACGGTTGAACTATGCCTGCAGATTCTGAAAACACAGCCAACCCTGGGGCTGAATACCAGTGAGTACGAATCCTGGGTGGAAACATGCCCTGATAAGGCGGTGGAATATCTGGCTCTTGTTTTTGGACAAACATTGTCACATCAGGAATATATCGCACCAAAATTCATGGAACTTTCCCAGAAACGCCCCAAGGGTGTACTGGAAACTCTGTGTCCGTTGGTAATTGAGGCATCCAAAGGGGAGGAGGTTTGGATGCAATGGCGAGCATATAATAGACATTACGATGGTGTGCGCTGTTACGTAAAGCTGATACAGGATTCGTTGCAGCAGCTGGTACAGCAGGATCTGCCGTATGTGGAAAACTTTGTAGTGAATCACCTGCATACAGTATCTTGGCTGGAACATGAATGGATCTTAAAAACGCTCCTGCTTTTACCGGAACGAGACGCCACGCTAGCCTATCAATGGCTGATGGAGCAGTTCCCGGAACACTTTCTAGACACAACGAGCCCGGAAGAGCGGATGATGACCTATGCGGCAGAGGTGTTGAAAAAGTTTTCTCCCTTCTGGTCCGATGCCCAATTTGACCAAATGGAGCAGCGTGTTGTTTCCTATCACTCTCCCGATATGCTGGAAAATGCACGAGATCGGTTCAGCTTGAAAGCGTATTGGCCCTACTGGGGTAGCCTGCAGGAAGCGCTTTTGCCCGCGATGGATCCAGCCAGAAGCAAAAGCAAAGCGCTGCAAGCTGTGCTGCAGCGTCGGAAAGAACAGGGTTTTGGAGATGTATGGTATAAAAAAGGAGGACTCATAGAAAGTTATACAGTTCGTTCGTCCATTGCAGATTATACAGAAAAGCTGAGCGATGCGGCATGGATCCGATTGATCACTTCTGACATGCCGCATCTATCACCTCGTGATACCATTCAGCAGCACTTCCGTCGGCCGGGACTGGAATCCTCTCCCAGAGAGTTTGCCCGGACACTGGAAAACTTTTTCGTCACAGAGCCTTTGCGGCTGGCTGGTATTGCAGAAAAACTACCCGAGCAGATTGATGCGCATTATTCGGCGGCAATTCTGAATGTATTCGCCAAAAAAGAAGTATTTGATGCGGTCGGGTTTGAAACTGTTGAAGCTATTGCAGAAAAATTCACACGCTGCATGACAGCGGAGATGGAGTATGAGCTGGCTTCAGGATTTTGCGGTTTACTGATCAACCACCCGGACGCCCCTTGGTCTGCTGAGAGCTATCAGCGTCTGCGCTTTCTGGCTGTTGCGCATAAAAACCCGCAGGAAAACATGTACAATATAACATCGGGTAACGACCCACAGAACAAATCCTGCCAGTGTCTCCGGGACAACGTGCTGAACAGCATCCGGGGGTATGCGTTCCGAACGATCGCAGAAACTTTATGGAAGTACCCGGAAAAAGTAGAGGATTGGAAGACCGTCCTCGAGCATGGTCTTCAGGATCCGCATCCTTCGGTTCGCTATGCCGTGATAGATGCACTTGCAGCAGTCAGTAGAGTAGACAAGCCTTTTGCCTGCGAAGGCTATTGGGAAGTTTTGCAGCAAGATCCGCGCTGCATTTTACACTATACATCCGGATGGTTTATCATGCAGCTTTACCCAGTCCATCCGGAAGAGTGCCGTGCCTGTCTGATCTGGGCGTTTGAGCAGAGCGAAACGGAGCAGGATCTTGTTCGTAATGCTGCCCATATTCTGGCTGAGCTGTGCATCAAGGGAGATCTCGATGTCCATGCCTACCTTTTCCAACGGCAGTATATGCCAGAGCAGGCCTATGGAATTTTGGATCAGTGTTTCGACGACCTAAACCAGGAGCCTAAGAACACCGCTGCCAAGCGGTTGCTGCTTTATACGCTGCAAAATTGCCAGGAAATCCCGCAGCATATCGTGTGGCAGTATTGTCGGGAGCCTGGGCCTCACGATCCGGACGTTTTACGGCTTTTTGTGGAACGGTGTGCAAACCGGGCTGAGTACGCTTTAATCCATTTTTTTCTGGAATCCAGAAAAGAAAACAGCCCTGCTTGGTGGGAAAATCTGTACACTTTTTGCGCCCGGGCCTGTGCGGATGCAACTAAGGGATATGGCCTTGCCGTCGATGATTTCTGCAAGCTTCCGTTTTTGCTGCTGGAAACAGCGGCTACTGTGCAGCAAAGAGAAAAAGCTCTGGACGTTTTTGATGAAACTTTCCGCAGCAATGTCATCCAGATGGAAAATTTTTTGCGGGAAACCAATCGATAATATAAAAACAGAAAACATCGTGTGTTGTGCATAGCGTAATTCTCATATAAAGCTCTTGCGAATATACTCCTGCGGGAGTATAATTGGAGCGAGGAGGTGGTTCTGTGGAAAAAACAATTTATCACGGTTCGGATCATATTATTGAAAAGCCAAAGTTCGGCTATGGCAAGCCCTACAATGACTATGGCATCGGTTTTTACTGCACTCAGAACCCCAACATGGCCAAAGAGTGGGGTGTTGGCATCGACCACAATGGCTACGCTAACCGGTATGAAATCGAATGCGACGGTTTGACCATTCTGGATTTGAACGCTCCCGGTTACACGATGCTGCATTGGCTGACGATTCTTTTGGAGAACCGCGAATTCGATACTTCTGCCCCGCTGGCCGCAGAAGCCAAAGAATACCTGATGAACACTTTTCACCTCGACTATAAGTCTGCTGATATCATCATTGGCTACAGGGCAGATGACAGCTATTTTTCCTTTGCATCTGATTTTATCAACGGCGCAATCTCTTACCGCCAGTTGTGCAATGCCATGCGCTTGGGCAAGCTGGGGCAGCAGTTCGTGCTGAAAAGCAAAGCGGCCTTTGAACAGCTGGAATTTCTCGGCTATGAGACCGCAGACTCTAAAGAATGGTATAAGAAAAAGGCCTTCCGTGACCAGACAGCCCGCCGCCAATATCTTGACGTGGAGCGCAACCGCCGTCAGAGGGGAGACCTTTATATTACCACGATTCTCGACGAGGAGATGAAGCCCGATGATCCACGCTTACGATAAAAGCTATCTTTCTGCTGCACAGAAAAATCTTGCCCGGATGTTGGATTATCTTGTCAACGATCTGCATTATCCGTTGGAGACGGCATGGCAGTGGTTTGTGACCAGTGAACTGTCTGCCCGGTTCGAGCAGGGGGATTGTTCTGTGTTGGTGGGCGTGTCCGGTGTAGAACTTGCCCGCGCTGTACTGGAGCAGGCGGGCGAAGCCGTGCCCATGCAGAAACCCTCGTATGCCTACGACCGCAGCCCGGAATACTGGACAGGCTGGGCTCTTGCCTATTACCAGTGGCTGACCGGTCTGCGCTTTGCGGAGATTGAACAGGCAGTGTCTATCACGGAGGTGCGGCTGCTGTATACGCCCTACCACGAGATGGATGTACGGCAGTTTGCAGACAAGATGAACGAGTTGTACCGTGCGGCAAAGCCGGAAACAAACCTGAAAGCCATGCGCACATTGGCCGGATTGAGCCAATCGGAACTGGCAGGGCAGGCTGATGTGCCTGTGCGTACCATCCAGCAGTACGAACAGCGACAGAAGGACATCAACAAAGCACAAGCAGAAACGCTGCTTCGCCTTGCGCGTGCGCTGAATTGCAACGTAGAGGATCTGATGGAGAAAGTTCCACCGCTGAATTTTATCGCAAGGCAAGAAAGTAGTGCAACATGAAAACAGCATATTTGCGATATGCAATTCAACGCTGTTGCCGTTGCATTAAAAAGTTGAATTGCAATAAATAAGAATGAAGCGATGAGACCTGACACAGATTGTGCAAAAAAAGAAAGCTGCCATCCATAAGAGAAAGATTCTCACGGATCGGCAGCTTTTCTCTTTGAAGTTGTTATGCCTTCGTTGTGGTCAGAACTTCATCATTGACCAGCTGATTGGCCTTATCAAAGGCTTCGATCATCTGGGTCGCTTTCGGATGGAGATAGACTTCATCCAGCGTTTGGGATTTGGGCGTGTGCCCGACAGCGCGTTTCAGGATATCCTTGTTGACGCCTGCGCGGTCACAAAGGCTGGCGTAGGTATGGCGGGTGGTGTAGGGCGTATAGGTGGCGAGCTTCCCGGTAAACTCCGGCTTGCGCTTACCATTTTCGTCGTAAGGATTCGGCTGGATGACAATTTCCTCCAGGAAAGGATAGAACTTGCGGTTACGCCAGTTCTTTTCGTTCCAGAAATCGCCTTTTCCATTGGGAAAGAGCGGACCGTTTTCCACAGAGGTGGCATACGCATGTTCAAAAACCGGGATGCCAAAGTCGAGAATGGGAATGATGCGGTTGCGTCCGGCTTCGGTCTTGCAGCCGCCGATCAGATAAGCACCGGATTCCGTGCGATGAAAATCTTCGTGTTTGAAGTGCAACAGCTCATAGATACGCACTCCGCAGGCCAGAAGAGCAATTACCATCTGCCCGGTGGGCGTGTTCTTCTGGCTCAGAATCAGCGTCACCTGTTCGTCCGTGAAAATCTCGCGTTCCGGAGATTTGCGCCCTTCGACTTTCAGGACAGATGCAAGGTTGGCATCCACGACACGCCGGCTAATGGCTGTGCGATACAGCTTACTGATAAGAATACGCTCTTTTTCCAACATACTTTGAGACAGTCCGTTATCGGCCATCTTATCAAGGATGTTTTGGAAGTCTTGCGCATAGAGGGCGGCAATTTTGAAGTGCCACAGCGGACGGAGATATTTCCACGCAATGTCATAGAGCTCGCGAGCCTTATCAGACCGGCCCTTATATTCACGGGAATCTTTGAACATCCGGAAGCAGTCCTACAGGGTAGAGTCCTGATAGGGTGTAGCCGGACACTTCATCATTTCGGCGCGGACAGCTTCTGCTTCTTCACGGGTGACGTAGGTGCCAACAGCCTTCATGACTGTAATTCCAGTGTGAGGATCAGGAATCGGCATTCGGAGCAGCCATGGTTTCCGGCGTGTCCCGGACATTTTCGTGATGCTGCCATTGCCAGACGAGGCTTTCAGCCGGGGCGATTCTCGTTTGGCTGGAACGGCAGGTGGAGCTACTGCACCGGGGGATGGCGCTGTGCCAACGGGATGACCGCAGGCAGAGCAGAATTTAGCGGTATCTGAGATTTGATGACCGCAATTTTCACAGAACATAGATCTGAACCTCCTATTGATTTAAACTTGCTTCAAAAAATGCCCCCGGCATCTGGAGGATGCCGAGGGCGGATGGTCGAATTAGTTGCGGGTGCGGGAGAGCTGGTACTCCAGGCTCTGTTCAGCCGTGAGACCATTCTGAAGCAAGCTAACCAGATTGGGGTAGAATATGTAGAGACGAGATCTGTTCGGTACGTGGCTTATGTAACCGGCGGCTACGAGGTTGCGGAGACTGTGGTATGTTATATCATAACCTTCGCTCCGTGCACGACGTGCGGCACCTGTTAATGTAAGAAAATCCTGCGGCTTATTAACCATAATTTTTCTCTCCTTTCGTAAAATGATGGAAAGCACAGGCGGCTTCAAAGTAAGAATATCTTTCTCAGATATAGGACTCTTAAAGTGTGATTAAGGGTACCAGGGAAGATCTGGCATTTTTGAAAAGTCATAACGCTCCAAAGAATGCAAATCGGGTTGTACTTCCTCATATTGGGCGTTTAAAGGGGGAACGACATAAAATCTCCTTTTCACTGTATTTTGTTCAATCATTGTTTTCCATTTCTTCAGCGATGCGGACGAGGACTTCCACCAAGACGGTGCCAACTTCTTTGACGATTTCGGACCAAAAGTTCATAAGGCTTTCTCCTTTCTGCGCAGCTGCGCTTTAAAATACGATGGTAATAATGATAGTGGTGGTGCGGAATAACAAAATGCTCACCTCCAGACATAAAAAAGCCCCTGAGTCTTTCGACTCAGAGGCTTTGGATCATGATTATTATATCTGGGTGAAAAATGGAAATTTGAGAAAGCTAAAGAGAGGGATTTATCATAAAAAATTATAATGCAGGACGTATTTGCGCTAGAAGAATCCGGTCCGCCGGAAGCCACGGAACAGAATCAAGCTCCTCTTTAGTCAGCCAGCGTGCAGCCTCGGCTTCTTTCAGCACCAGTTCGCCGGAAACTACTTCGCACCAGAAACAGTCCATGGAAAGATGGAAGGCGGGATAATCGTATTCAATGGTGTCGATAAGGTTGCCTACCGCGATCTCGGTATCCAGTTCTTCCCGGATCTCTCGTTTCAGTGCCTGCTGCGGGGTTTCACCCGGCTCGATTTTGCCGCCCGGGAACTCCCATCCGCCCTTGTACTCGCCGTAGCCGCGGGCAGTGGCATAAATTTTATGTTTCGTCTGAATATCGTCGCAGATCACGGCTGCAACAACGCGAATCATTTTCATGAAAATCTCCTGAATTATTTTTCATAATAGAGCGGACAACCCAGTTTTCTCAATTTGGATTCGATTGCTCCTGTAGAACGTTTTAGAATCAAAGAAATTCGTTTGACGCTGTTCCCCTGCTGGTGGAGCCGCAATAATTCACGTTCTTCTTTTTGCGACCATGCTGTTCCAGCGCGAGAATAACGCTCTGCCTTTTTGTTTCGAGGAAGAGACTTCAGATATTCAGCGGTAGATTCAATGGAGCAATGTTCCAATACGATTTTTAATGCTTCTTGAATTTCTTCCTGAGCACAACTATCATTTTCAGACAGAATCCAACCGGTTAAAGGATTAATACCTTTTGCAAGAGTTTCAATTATGGTGCGAGCCAGCATATCGTCCATAGTATGTTACCCCACGATCAATTTGTTGGTCTTTTTGAGGAACTTTGCAGGAATCGGGCGGTCCAGCTTCCATGTGATGTTCATGGGGCGGGAGCCCTCGTGCTTCACATAGTTCACCGTGCCCAGATAGGTATACGCTCCGGCACCGCCAAAACGGGTATCCGCCTTGAACTCGCGCACGAACAGCAACACCCGGCTTCCTTTTTCCCGGTGATGGATATATCGCTGCCCGGTGGCAGAGTTTTCGGCGGTGGTGCTCTGGCTCTGCCAGTGGAACAGACTCTCGTTGATGGAATAATCCTTGTACATGGTGGTGGGGGAGTAATCCTTGTCTGCTTTGTTCAGGGTCACAAAGAACACGTCCAGCTGCTTTTCCGGCAGCCACTTCACGCCCTCGCGGACAGTGGCAGGCTTCAAAAAGTCCAGTGCTACTAGCAGCTGGTCGCGGGTATAGGTGCAGTGCAGGTCCAGCGGACAATCAAAGCCCACATCCACAGGTTCGTCGATAAAATCAATGCGGTCATATTGATACTGCAAAAGTGCCTGCAGTTCCCCCAGCAAAACGGGACTATCCGAGAGAGCATACAGGTTATCGAGAACTTTTTCATCCTCCCAGCTTTCTGCAGTTTTGCCCCAGAGGGTTACATAGAACATTTGCAGCATCCGCTTCTCTACTGGCGATAGAGCCGCAAAGTCGGTGTTATCCAATTTCGGCAGAAGCTCCAGCAAAAAACGGATCCACCTGCGGGAATCGATGACCGCAAAGCGTGCAAGGGCTTTGGTCATGGTCTCTTCCAAAGGCTCTGCAAAATCGGATGCCGCCCCTGCACGGACGCACAGCCTGCTGAAGCAGATCTTTTTGCTGTAAATTGCACGGGGGTCAAGATGGTAGTAGTCGAGGAAGTTCCCAAGTGTCAGGGGCAGACCAGTATCCTCTGTGAAGGCAGCCGCCCGCGCCACAAGCCCGGAGGTGCGGTCATAGGAGGCGCTGATATTATCCAGCACATACTTTGCGGCAATTTTTTCCAGCTGAATATAGCAGCCTTTGGGTGCAGAGACAAAGCCCTCTTTAAGCTCCCGACTGACGCTGCGGGTGGTGTTCGAGAGCAGTGCTGCGAATTTCTCCTCAAAATTATACTTTTTGTTGGCCTGCCCGATGAAATCCAGAACGGTCAGGCAATCCTTGTTTTCTGCCAGACGTAAGCCGCGCCCCAGCTGCTGCAAAAACACGGTCAGCGACTCGGTAGGGCGCAGGAACAGCACAGTGTTCACCTCGGGGATATCCACGCCCTCGTTGTAAATGTCCACCACAAAGAGGAATCGGAGCTCCCCGGAAACCAGCCGCTGTTTGGCGGCGTTGCGCTCCTCGTCGGGAGAATCGCCGGTCAGTGCTATAGATGGAATGCCGTGGGTATTAAAGTAGCTCGCCATAAATTGGGCATGAGCGATGGAAACGCAGAAGCCCAGACCCTTCACCTCTTCGATATCGGTGACATATTTCAGGATGGAATTCACCACAAGGTCAGCGCGGCGCTCTGCCACCATGCCGCTGAGGGTGTACAGGTTGGATAGCTCGTTTTTGTCGTAGCCGCCGGTACGCCATTTCAGGCTGCTCAGATCTGCGGCGTCGGTGACGCCGAAATATTGGAAGGGACAAAGTAGTTTCCTGTCGATGGCCTCCGGCAGACGGATCTCGGCGGCAATGCGCCCGCCGAAATAGTCCAGAACGCTTTTGCCGTCCATACGTTCCGGGGTAGCAGTCAGCCCCAGCAGGACCTTCGGTTGGTAGTATTCCAGCAGCTTCTGGTAGGTGGGTGCAGCTGCATGGTGGAACTCGTCTACAACGATGTAATCGTAAAAATCTGCTGCCGTTTTGGCGGCAAGCTCCTGAGAATTGAAGGTCTGGATGGAAACAAACAGATGATCAATGCTGCCGGCTCTGTGACTGCCCACATACAGCTCGCCGAAATTGGCATCCTTCAGTACCGCCCGGAAGGTGTACAGGCTCTGCTTCAGGATCTCCTCTCGGTGTGCCACAAACAGCAGACGGCAGGGCTGCCCCGGATGCTGTTTGCAGAAGCGCTTGTAATCCAGTGCGGAGATCACAGTTTTTCCGGTGCCGGTGGCGGCCACCACCAAGTTGCGGTTGTACCCCCGAACGGTGCGCTCGGCATCCAGCCGGTCCAGAATTTCTTGCTGGTAGGAATAGGGCAGAATATCCAGTGTATAGATTCCGCTGTGGTCGGTCTCGCTGTATTTTTCAGCCTTCAGGGCGCGGGTCAGCCGTTCCCGCTGTCCTTCATCGTAATATTCAAACTCGCTGGAATTCCAGTAGCTTTCAAAGGTGGCTGCGATCTTTTCAATGGTCTCCGGCAGGTCCTTTCGGGTCACCTTGACGTTCCATTCCAGACCGCTGGAAATTGCCGCATTGGACAGGTTGGAGGAGCCTACATACGCCGTAGTAAAACCGGTGTCCCGGTAAAATACATAGGTCTTTGCGTGCAGGCGGGTACGTTTGGTGTCGTAACTGACCTTGATCTTCGTATTGGGCAGCGCGCGCAGCTCCTCGATGGCTTTTACGTCCGTAGCGCCCATATAAGAGGTGGTGATGATGCGCAATTCGCCGCCGCTTTGTGCAAACTGCCGCAGCTCGTCCATGATGAGGCGTAAGCCGCTCCACTTGATAAAGGAGACCAGCATATCAATGCGGTCGGCGGAGACGATCTCCTTTTTCAGCTCCGTGTACATCTGCGGCTCATGGATAGCACCGGTAAACAGGGAGCTTTGCGCAATGGAGGTCTCCGGGCGGTCAAGGTCCTTTGCGCTTTTTCCTGTAGCAAGGCGCGGGTCATTCTGCTGCAAAAGCGCAAGAAGCTGCTCTGCCCGCTGGTCAACACCGAGCGCGGCAAAGTCAGCTTCCTGTGTGGTGTTCTGGATGGTGGTCACGATCTGATTTGCCAGCTGGATCTGCGCCTCGATGCTGCCGCCGTTGTCCTGCACGTTTTCAAGACCCTTCTGCACCACGTCGGTCAGATACTGCGCCAGTACCTTGGCAGCCTCCGCTGTGTCGATGGGCGCAGTGGACTTGCGGGCTTCCGGGATCTTCGCAAGCTCGCTGTTCAGCGCGTTGTTGATGACCTGTTCGTACAGTCCGGGGTAGAGCATAGATGCACTTCCTTGCCGTTTTCTTTTATTATAGCGCCCGTCAGAAGAATATTCAATGATCGAGAATAAACCGCATCTGATTGAAAAAGAAGTTTTTTGATCTCAGAAAATATACTGTAGCTGCATTGCTTTTATTAAAAATAATAGAGATCGTGATAACCATTTATATGATGCTACAATAAAAAGAGACTGATGCAGTGCAACAGTCTCTCGATAGCAATGAGGCTTATATAACGGGTGTTTTTTTATAAAAATCCGTAGCAGCGCCTCCCATTCCAAGAGTGGTTTTGATGCCAACTCCGCCATGGGATGCAAAAGAGAGCAACGCGTTCCAAAGTTCCAGAAGCGGCGGCGCAAGGCGTGCCTCGATGGTCACATTGCCTTGAAAGGCTGGAATGCGCGTTTCTTTCAGCAGATAACGTGTGGTATGGAGATTATAATCCACAATATGAAGCCCTTGCTGTAAAGCCTGCAGTGCATCAGAATCGATAAGGGCATATTCTGGAAAGGCAGCGTTCCAATGCGCAATCAGACTTTGCAAAAGCAGAGTTTCCTGCGGGAAAATAGTATAGCGGCCGGACTGCTTGAAGGCGCAAGGCGACAGAAAAGCAATTTTGGCACGGGTTTCGCTGCGGGAGCGCCCAGAACGAATCAGCTCTTCAGCGGAGATTGCCGGAAAGGTACGGACCTCTGAAACCGGGAGAGTCAATTCATGCAGAGGGATTTCCTTTGCAGATTCCAAAACGGGAATAACTATCTGTCGAGCAGCGTCATTTAGCAGGTTGACCGTCCAGATCAAAGACTGTTTTTCCGGCGAAAAACATAGAAAATGCGCAATGGGGTGTTCCCCTTGCAGATGCATCTGCTCTCCAAATTCAGAAGAAATCTGTGACATCAGCCAGCCATACAGACGATAGGACCACGACTGGGGAATCCGCACATCATTGGGCGGAGATAAAACCAGTTGAATCTGCTGGATCATAAGATACTCACCCCGCAATGTCCATAGGGATAAAGTCGACCACGAAAGCGAGCATATTTCATGGTGTGCGGGGAAATACCTTTTTCGGCATCACGCTCATGCTTATGTCTATGGAACATCTGCGCCATTTGCTCTGCTGTCCAGCGCAAACCTTCTTTTTCGCCCAGATAGGGGTACGCCAGCGACTTGGCAAAGAACCCGGAGCCGCCGCCCAGGATCAGATAGGGCTGCTGCGGCAGGTTGACGGCACCGCGCGGCAGGGTAAAATGCCGAGCGTAGGTCTGCTGATAGTATGCATCGAACTGTTGGATGGATTCCAGCAGAGAGTCTTTTGTAATGCGGCCCTTCAGCACAGACTGATCCAGGGTCAGCTTGAACCGGATGGCTGTGCCCGGTGCGGCGCATTCCCGGCAGAGGTTGATGCTGTGGGTTCCGCCGTCTGTGGCGGAGTCTGTTTTTCCGGCCAGCATCATGCAGTTGTCCGAGATTGAGAGACTGTCGGAAACCTGAATGCCACGGAAAATGCTGTTGACGGCGTCCGAAGCGATGCTTCCATGCAGATGCAGCTGGTTGACATATTTCTCTTCCGGAAAGGCGGCTCGGCGGTTTTGTGCAAGGCTGTGTCCGGTGCTGCGGTCAGCCAATACCGCACTCAGCAGCCATGCAGTACGCAGCGCACCCTTGATGCTGCTGCCGGGAATGTAGGCATGGCCCTGCGCATCACGCTGGAAAGCATGGATCTCTTTCAGCGAGTGCTCAGCATCCAGCGCATCTCCCACCTCGATCTGATAGCGCGTCAGCGTTTTCAGTTCTGCATCGGAAATGCCGCAGTCTTTGGTCAGAAAGGCCCAGAGATTGGACTGCTCGCTAAGCATAAACTGTCCGTACTTGTCCACCAGATCGTGCTCGACTAGAAAGCTGAAAAATTTTTGCTCGTCCAGAAAGGAGACTTTGCCATTGCGGGTGTTGTACATGTACTCTTTTTTGGTATAGCTGCTACCATTGCCAACAAACAGAGGTGCCCATACATTCAGAGTAAGGTCAAAGATCTGCAGATGATCCTGCTGAATCATAATGTCACCCCCATAAAGATTGGCTTGGAATAGCGGTATACCGGATGCACATCCGACAAACCAACATCATACAAAGCACCTTGATAACGATTTTGCAGGACAGAACCAGCCGAAAGGGCATACTGCGTTTTTTTCTTCAGTGGAGTTTCCACACGATCGGATGCCATAAATCCGCTGCGGCGTACGAGCTGGAAAGAGGCGTCTTTCAGCGCGCTGTCCAGTTCATCTGCCTGCGGCAGGCTGGTGGTCAGCAGCAGATAGGGTGCGCGGTTGGCAGAAAGTGCACGGCGCAGCCACTTGGTCTGCGCGTCAGAGGGTGTATTCAGACAGAGCTTTTGCACTACATGGAACTTTCCATAACCAGAGCTGACTTTGCCGCCGATGCCGGTAGCGCCCAGCTGATTCAGCAAATACTCCAGATCTTCATCCTGACCATCTTCGGTAAATCCGCAGATGAAATACAGTCCGCAGTCCGGCGCAAAACGGAACAGTCCAACCTGATACGGCGTGGTATCCCCCTGCATGGGAACGGCTGCCTTGGTTTGCTCATAGTGGGTGCCAAAACTTTCCGGTTGCTCGTCAGGGGTGAAATGACCTTCATGCAGGCTTCTGGCGTAGCGGTCAAATTCCAACACAGGGATCCATGCTAGCTTTTTTACCTTTTTACGCAGGGTGGTTTCCACTTCCTCAGTGGATTCCGATGCGGCAATGGGCTTTGGCAGGTAAAACGTTTCGCCATACCAGGGAATTGTATCGCTGAGCAGGAATTTTCCCTGCCGGACCTGCGCACAAAGCTGTTCCAGGGATTCTTCTCCGTGCTGGATGAGGGTCTCATGGCAGAGGGCAGAAAACAGGGTATCTGCCCGCAGGGTTTCTTCGGAGGTATAAAGTGACAATGCAGAGTCGGCTCCTCCGAAATGAACAGCTGTGTCAAACTGAAGCTTAAACAGAAAATAGTTCATAACTATCCACCTCATTAAAGAGGGATTTCAGGCGGCTGAGATCCGCCTGCGCGCCATAGCCTTCCAGCGTAAAGTTTTTCAGGCTGACACGGCCGCTGCCGCGGGAACCATGGCCGCCCAGATAATCCATCTGCAGCAGCTTCATGCCTTTGGCCAGAAGAGAAAGATCTTCCTCGACCTGTGCCGGGTCGGTTACATCGTAAACGATGCTGACGCCGAACTTTGCACCGGCGATCACACGTTCGATCTGGCGGGGATTGGCCACAGAGTTGGCACGGGAAATTGCGTTCTCGGTCTTGACCTCGGTCACACCCACATTGGAAAGCTCTTTTGCATTGGACAAAAAGGCATCCGCAAACTGCAGGCGGGAACGACGCACCGGTTCCGAGGAACCGAACAGACGCAGAATGCGCTCGTCGTCCTTGTCGAAAGCAGGCATGTTCTCAATATCCTGACAGGTGCTGCGGGCCAGCAGGGTGCGCAGCTTGCCTTTCAAGCTGCTGCCGGGTACGATGGGATAACCGGTATAGGGGTCACGCACCACCGGGCTGTCCACAGCACCAATGGCAGAAAAGGCAGAGGAACCGCCGATGTGCATACCGGTGCGCACTTCCAGATCGCACCGGATCAGAATTTTTCCATACATATGATTACCCCTCCTTGCCGCCGAAGTAGCGGTGGAAAGCGACCAGCGCTTCCATGTAGTGTGCAAAGCGGATCAGATCCGCACGGTCGGTGGAAATGCCCTTGAGGTATTCCAGCAGGTTCGTCTGCGCCACAAAGTTTTTTACGGTATCATCGCGCCCGCACTCATAAGCTACACGCACCCGCATCAGGTTGAGCTTCACGATGCTTTCTGGCCGCAGCTTTTCCTCGGTACGGATGTTTTCCTCGTTATAGATATCCGTCACAAGGCTCAACAGGTTGCGGATCTTGCTGGTGGTTACGGTCTTGCCACCGCTCATGAGGCTGCGCATAATACGCTCGGCTTCGTCTACATAATCTTCCGGCACCTTTTTCGGCGTGATTTCCGGCGGCAGCTCTTTCTGCTGCCCATAGCTGCTACGGCTGTTATAGCTGCCGGAACCGCTGCGGTTTCCGTTGTAGCTGTTGCTATATCCGCTCCGGCTGTTGTTATAGCCACCGCCGCCATAGCTGCGGCCATTATCATTCCATCCTGCCATCTGTGTCGCCACCCTTTCTGTTCTGATAGACATAAATATAAATTGCGGTAATGAGCTGGTGACGCTGTACGGCATCTAAGGCCCAATCCATCATGCTGTGAGAGAATTGCTCGTAAAGTTTATAATCTGGTGCATTCTTTTTTGGGGAAAGCCGCGCCAGCAGGTAAGCATACCGCGCAAGGTTGATGCGGTCGTTTTCTGCTTCCCGCAGCAGTGCCAGAAGATTGTAGAGCATGGCGTTTCCATGCTCGGCGTTATCCTTGCCGAAAAAGCTTTGCAGGCAGCCGACCTTTTCGGTCAGGACCTTTGTGCGAAACGTATCCCACGCATAGATATGTCCCTGCTCCGGCTGCACCAGCAGATTACCCTTTGCATCCCGGACCGCTTTGCGCTCCGGCGTGAACAGTGCCACTGCATTTTTGCCGGGCAGATGCTTGGCGGCTTCTTCCAGCGCGGCAGTTTCCTCAGCGGAAAGCCGGATGGGGTAATGGTCATCAAAGATGCCGATGCCTGCGCTGAGGGTCAGTGCTCCGCAGGAAAATGCAGTGAAATTACGCTGGATGCGCTGTGCCGCTTCCAGAACATCGTTCCATGAGCCCACAAGGAACACATCATCGCCGCCGGCATAAACAATGCTCACTTGCAGCCCTTCGAGAATGCCGTTGATGTAGCACTTGAAAAACAGCGACATCTGCCGGGAGAACGCCGAGGTGCGGGACAGGGTAACATAGTGCATCCGTTTGACCGGGTCTTTCTCGTTTTCCTGCTCGAAACCGGAGATGAAGGCGTGGCCGAGGTTGTCCACATCCATACGGCAGACCGCAATGCGGCGCACGCCCTCGGACTGCTCTGCCAGTTCTTCCATGCTGTTGCTGGCGGCGTAATCGCCAACATACAGGTTGGTGCTGTAAGTAAGGCCGGTGAACGGTGCATTTTTGGTATATACACGCGCGACGGGCTCGCCGGAAGCCAGCCGTTTGCGGGCAGAGAGCTGATCCGTCAGGGACAGATATTCGCTGCCGCCGTCCAGTGCAGGCAGCGTGCAGTCATCGGCAGCCGAGGGCTGACGGCTTACTACCAGAACGCGCTTGTTCTGGATCTTAATGGAAAGATCTACGAACAGTTTGCACCAAGGGCAGAGATCATCCTTCAGGTTGGCACTGGTGCCGCACACCTTGCATTCCCGGCCATCCGGGTAAGCAGCGGTACTGTTCAGCTGCCGCAGATCCTCTGCGGTATAGCGGTGGAACTTGTGCTGCTCCAGCAGACGGTTCACCCGGCGGAACAGCTCTTTGTAGGGGCTTTTTTCAGCCGGGGTATTGGTCAGGTTGTTGCCGGAGCAGGGCGTCCATGCGTTGGCCAGAAACAGCTGGGTGCCGAACTGCTGTTGCAGCCAGCGGTTGAACTGCCGATTCCACCGGGTCAGGGTATCGGCCACAGCGGCAGTATTGGGCAGCAGCACATAGCAGTGCCCGCCGCCGCTGTAAATCAGGTTGGCGCGGGACACGCCGCACCCGGCCAGAAGCTCGTCCAGATAGTGCTCCATGAGCAGCTCCAGAAAGAACGACCGGCTGCGCAGGGAGCGCAGGGCGTTTTCGGTATGAACGGTATAAAGAAACTTCTGAATGCGGGAAAAATCGGCGGTATAAAGCAGAAAAACGTCTTTCTGACAAAAATCCTTCTCCTGCTCAAAAAGCGCTTTGCGCAGATCGGTGATGTTGTTTGCCTGCACATATTCGCTGATGCACGCCGCAATGGCTGCGGTGGTCTTGGCGTGATCAAACAGGGAAACATCCGGGCTTTCGCCGGTAAAGGTGCTGGACGGAAAACAGCTGAACTGCGTTTCCAACAGACCCAGCAGCGAGTTGATCCACTCTGGCTGCGGCTGCAGATCCGGCAGGCACTCGCTCAGCTTGCGCACGGCATCTGCATAGACGGAAGCGGAAAGCGGCTGCTGCTGCCGTGGCAGCTTCAGGCTGCCGTCCTGCGGCTGCGCAGGCATCATCCAGCCGGGGTGGGAACCATTCAGGTGGGTGAACACCGAGTCCAGCGGAAGATCCCGCCGGAAGGAACTGCTTTCGCCTTCGACCTCCCGGCGGTCTGCGGCGGCAGAAAGATCATCTGCCAGATAAACGATATAGGCCGGGGAATCGGCCGGCAGCGCCTTTGCTGCACCGCGCAGCGCGGCGGAGTGGTGGTAGCGCACACAGTCCAGCGCCGGTGCCCAGCCTGCACCGGGCAAAACGCCGTGCAAAAACTGGTAGCCCTGTTCACTGTGGCTGCCGCGCTGCCCACCGGCACGGTACACCGCTTTACCGGTGTCGTGCAGCAGCCCGCCATAGGTGGACTGCAGGGTGAGAACGTTCAAAATACCATCTCCTTTATGAATTGTGGAAGAATTGCACAATAAACGGAAAACGTATTTGTTAATTTTGTAAGAGATGCTTGGAATTGGCTTTATTATAACACATTTTGTCGCCATGCAAAAGCCGCAGCAGAGAAAATATCACAGCAGCTGCGATCGTTCCATTCATAGAGGAACAGCCCACGGAAAACAAAGAGTTAAGGTTTGCAAAAGAAAAACTCCGCATCTTTTGATGCGGAGTTTTTTGCCCCCTTGCGGGGATAAGCTGCAATTCATTTCAGTTTTGTATGATCCGATAAAGAAAGTCGTTATCGTCCCCTTGCGGGGATAAGCTGCAATTGTTCTGGTTAAGCCTAACAGTGATACAGTAACTAGTTATCGTCCCCTTGCGGGGATAAGCTGCAATCTAGCAGGTGGGTATAACATTCAGCGCCTGCATTACGTTATCGTCCCCTTGCGGGGATAAGCTGCAATTCCGTTATGTTTAATCTGTTTGGTAAGAAGAAGGTTATCGTCCCCTTGCGGGGATAAGCTGCAATTGAGGACTGTGGAACTACTGTGTTGTATATCGCGTTATCGTCCCCTTGCGGGGATAAGCTGCAATAGCAGAACTGCCCCAAAAAGAAACTCTTTTCCTGCGTTTTTTAAGGCGTGTTCTGCAATCACAAGATAAATATAGCACATTGACTGCAAAAATAAAAGATATTTCCGAATAAAAGTTGGAAATTGGTGGTGCGAACCCTGTGCCAGATTGGGGAAAACTAGGCGGTAGAAAAGGAGGTTCGCACCCCGAACTGTTGACTTCAGGGCATCGGGCCATATCGCCGGAACCCGGTAAACACAAAAATGCTGCGCTTCAGGGTGCTGCCGTCCGGGTAGGTGGTCTCCTGACTCTTGCGGCGGGAGCAGGCGGCCAGCGTGGGGATGCCCGCGGCTTCCAGACGCTGGACTACCCGGTACACAAAGGTGCACTCGCCCTGACAGAGCACGGCGTCCGGGTTAAGGTGCAGGATGTGGTCGGCGTATACCGCGGCAAGGGAGTCCAGTGCGGCCTCGTCGTCGGCGGGGTCGATGGCAGGGAAGGCAAGGTCTATCACCTTGCCGTAGACCTGCGCCGCAGCCGTTTGCTCGGCGCTCCACAGGGCGTAGGGGTGGTTGGAAAAGTTGATGAACATAGCGTGTACCTCCCGGTTCTTTAAAAAAGCTCCCGTCCGCACAAAACGGACGGGAGTGCTGGCGCGGGGCTCACCGCTTGTCGATGCGGTGGCCAACGTTGTTGCCGGCCAGAGCGCCGGTAACGCCGCCAACGATGGCGCAGGGGATGGTGCCGGCAATGGCACCGACAGGGCCGCCCACGGCGATGCCGATGGAGGCACCCTTCACGGCGCCTGCGACGGCACCGGCTGCGGCACAGCCCAGAGTAGAGATCAGCTCAAACATGTTTTTCACCTCCTTTCACCTACCAAAAGCCCATGGCAAGGGCGCAGTTAAGGCGTAAAAAAATAAATCTGCATAAATTTTTTAAGCCATTGTAGCAGCGGCCTTTTTATGGTATGATGCAGATAATGGATCTTATAAAAAGGAGTGTTGCCCTGTGCTAAAGACTTATATCACCACCGTACCTTTGCAGGGAAAGCTGGACCCCATGCTGTACCAGCGGGAGCGGGCAGGTGCGCCCACGGCCACCTGCTTTCCCATCGTGCAGGTGATGCGGGATACCCTTGAACCCGGGGACACGGTGCAGCTGCTGGCCATCCGGCAGGAAAATGCCGATACCGCCCGCAATTATCAGCGCCTGCTGGAAGAGCTGGCGCAGCTGGGCATTGCAGAAGATCAGGTGCACCAGCTCCACCTGCCCGAGGATCAGCGCCCGGAAACATTGATCGGCCTGTGCCGGGATCTGGTAGATGCCCTGCCGCAGGTCACCCGGGTGTATGCCTGCATCACCTACGGCTCCAAGAGCATCCCGGTGGTCACGCTGACGGCGTTGACCTGCGCCGAAGCTACCCATACGGAGCTGGAAGTAGGCGGTGTGTATTATGGCGAGGTCAAGCGGGAAAACGGGCAGGTGCTCAGCGCGCGGCTTTACGATATGGCAGCACTGTATCAGCTTGCCGGGCTGGTAGGCACTATGCGTGACAGCAAGACCGCCGAACAAGTGTTCCATCAGCTGATCTGGATGAACGAGCACCGGGAGGACTGAGCAGCGATGAATGATGTGAAAACATGGGCGGACATTGATGCTTCGCCGCTGCTGCAGCTGCCGCCGGAACAGCGCAAAAAGCTGCACGATGCCAATGATGAACGGTTCCGCACGTTCTGGGCGGAATGCTTTCTGACCGCACAGGCTCCCGGAAGGGGAGAGGAAGCATGGAACAGCGTGGATTTCTGCAAGGCGTTTCTGGATGCGTTTGATTTTTGGGAAGCAAAGCCGGGGCAGACCTTCAGTATATATCTGCGCACCGCTGTCCGTCATGCACAGGCACACGACCAGCAGCAGGAAGAAATGGCAGTGACGGGCTTCGGACGCGAGACGAACCGCAAGATCAAAAAAGCGTTGGAATACATGGAGAAGAACGGAATCACAGAGAGTATGCTCTACCGTGACCCGGAAAAAGAACAGGTGATCGCCGATATTGTTGGGGTGGGTGTAAAGACCCTGCGGGAAGCACTGCGCAATAAGCAGTCGGTGCTCAGTCTGGACGACACTGGAGGAGAGGATTCGGCGCTGGGTGACCGGGTGGTTTCCCAAGAAAAAAGCGTGGAAGAAAAGGTGGAGCAGAGCAGTGAAATGCTGGCATGGCTGCACCGCGGCATAGGGCTGATGAACCTGCAGCAGAAGGAAAAATACGGCAAGACAGCTGGCCCGTTGTGGAGCAGCGTGCTGATGGGCTTTCTGCGCAACAATGACGCGCTGCCTCCGGCAGAGGATGCGCCCGCGCGGCTGGCAAACTGCGATGACCTGCGCCCGCTGGAACAGGATAACTGTCTGTGGGATATCCTGCTGCTGCACCGGTATGTGGAGTTTACAGTTCAGCCGCCCTATGCACCCAAAGCGCTGGAATGCGCCGCACTCCACGCCCTGCTGGACTCGGAGCGCAACCCGGCGCAGGATAAGACCGTGGCAGAATTTCTTGGTGTGAGCCGGGCGGCGGTGTCGCAGCGGCGCAAAACATGGCAGCAAAAACTGGTGCAGATGAAAACGGAACAGGAGGATGGATAAGATGGGACGCGATGTTTTACTTTTATATATGAGCCCGAAAAACCAGAACTACAAGACCCAGACCAACGAGGGTGCGGTGCGGTACCTGATAAAGGAAAAGGAGATCCCGGACTGCATTCTGGCACTGTGCAGCGAGACGGTGCGCAAAAAAGCTGTGGTGGAAATGCCGGACGGCAGCACCTGCACCACGCTGGAATATTTCCGCGATGCGTTGCGCAGGGTGGGCATCCCGGAAGAACGGCTGGTGGTGATCGAAGTGCCGGACAGCATGGATGACGAGAAAAAGCAGTTTCAGGCCATCTCGCAGCTGCTGGAAAAGATCAACGAAGGGGACACCCTTTCCATCGACCTTTCCGGTGGCATGCGGGACACTGCCATGCTGCTGGTGACCGCTGCCCGCTGTATGCGGGACCTGCGCAAAGTGGAGACCCGCCGGGTGATCTATGCGGAGCTGCGCGGGGAAGAGCCTGTCGCGCACGACCGCACCCAGCTGTATGATCTGTTCGACTTTGTTACCGCCATGGACGAGTTCTTCTCCACTGGCACCGCGCAAAAACTGAAGCGCTATCTGTGGAGCGAGGGCGAAAAAGACCCGGTGCTGCACACGCTGCTGACCCGCATCAACCAGTTCTCGGAAGATCTGGCGCTGTGCCGGGTGCAGAAATTGAACGACGATTTGAACCAGATCGATCAGGCGCTGAAAAAGACGCCCAAGAAGAGCCAGAACCTGACCGACCTGTTCTTCCGGCTGCTGAAAGACCGTTTCAGTACCGAGTTTGCAGAGCTGCTTTCCTCCGGCGAAAAGGCGCTGCCTGCACTGGTGAGCTGGTGCGCCGGCCACGGGATGTACCAGCAGGCGCTGACCCTGCTGTGCGAGCAGATGCCGGAATATGTCTGCCAGCATATTTTTGTGCAGCCCACCCCCAAAGGCTGGGAGTATCTGGCAGCGCAGATGCAGAACAAGGGCAAGCCGTGGGTGTACCCGCTGTTCCACTTCCATTTCTGCCGCCTGACTTTGATGCAGAAGGAATATCCCTATACAACAGACCTGCGCCTGACCCTAAGCCGGGACGATGCAGAAGGCAATATGCTGTTCGGCGTAGCAAATGATGCAGAAATGCACGACTATCTGGATATGGTGCTTGCCTCTGGGCAGCTGGTCATCGACCCTGCCATCCGCCCGCAGCTGGAGCAGGCTGCCCTGCTCTATCAGCGCGTGATGCAGTACCGCAACCAGATCAATCACGCCAGCGCCAGCGACCTAGGCTTACAGAGCGAGCGCGTTCTGCCGCTGGATACAGAGCACATTAAAGAGACCCTGCAAAAGATCGCCGCCTACCTGCATGAGATCCGCCCCTTGAAGCGGAACGTCCCGCAAGGCGTCAAGGCGCTGCCTGTCACAAAGACGATTCCGGCAGGCGCAGTTCCCAACCTGTAAAATAGAATATAAGAAAAAGCAAAGCACCTCCGCTGCTGGCAAATGCCAGTGGCAGAGGTGCTTTTTTGTCCCCTTGCGGGGATAAATTGCAATGAAAGAGATTAAGACTGTCGCAGCTGTTCTGGAAGTTTCCGTCCCCTTGCGGGGTGTAGTTTTACTATACCACACATTGAGTCAAAAGAAAAGAACTATACACCGGAGAAGCGCGGATGGAGCAGAAAAGATAAGGCATAAAGATCACCTCGATTCGGCAGAAGGGGCGTCAAAGCCCTGAATGGGCAGGCCGAGAAAGTATTCCTCGATGCGGTCCCAAAGCTGCTCGCTGGAAAAGCCGCTGGTAAACAGTCAGCTCATCAGCCGCACAGCATCGGTGTGGCGCTGGGCAATGCGCTCCAGCAGGTGGTTGCGGTAGAACCCGCGGTCAGCCAGCTCCAGGGTCTGGGTCTGGTTGACGTAGAGGTACAGGCGGCTGTTGGAGCCGCCCAGCAGGGCAAAGTGGAGCAGGTCCAGCTCTTCCAGAACGCCCAGAGCCGGGGTCAGACGCTCGCTGCCCTGCACAGAATCGTTCACCGGCAGATAGCGGCAGGTCTCGCCGCTGTGCAGAACAGCAAAGCTCTGCTCCAGCCAGTGGAAAAACTCGCTGATGAACGGGTCCACGACGCTGTACTCTGCGCCTTCCTGCGTGGTGCCGCGGCGCAGCACACGGGTGCGCTGCAGGCGGGACGAATGCTGCTGCCAAGACTGCACAGCCGCCAGCACTACGCGCACTGCACTGGTGGCACGGGTACTGCTCAGGCCTGTGGCCTGCGCCAGCCGGGCGGCGGCATCCCGATCGTAGAGATACTGGCCACTGCGGGCAGCCTCGAAGAAGATCTCCTTCAGGGCGCGCAGCAGAACGGAAAAACGGGCATCCGCATTGGTGTGCCACGCCAGCGTCAGCTGCATGGCGGGGGTCAGGTGCAGCTGGGCATTCAGCGGCAGCTTGTCGCTGTGGGTGTACAGCAGGTACTTGAACTGCGGAAAGGAAAAATCGTTTTGCCAGCGGCTGCTCCACAGGCGGGCAAGATCTACGTTATAGACTCCGGCGGCCTCATCCTGCAGGGCGGCAGCACCGGTACAGATGCGGTTGACTGCGGCGGCATCGGCGCTGTTGAGCAGGAAATACCCGTGGGTGAACAGAGGAGAGGGCCGCATGATGAAGGGTGCATAGCCGTGTGCTTCGCTGTCCTTCTGGATCAGCAACATGGCGGTCTTGACCTTGGCCAGCGGGTTCTGCTGGTGCTCACCGTTAGGGCTGGCAAAGATGTAGGCGAAGCTCTCGGCATCCACCAGAAGCTCGTTGCGGTGCTTGGTGGCAGCGGCCGGCTGGCTGGCGCGGTGCTGGCGGTATATTCCATGGTAAAACCCCGCTTTCACTTCCAACTGTAAGTGTCTTCGCTTAGTAGAAGCCCATGGATGCAGTAGAGTTAAGTCTTTCGAGGAAAAATTATGGTTATCTTTTTGGAAACGTCAGTCAAATAAAAAATCAATGAGTTCTCTTATAAAGGTATAGAATTAAGAAACAAGGACAGAAAACCTTGCCAAAGAAACAAACTATACAGAGCTTTTTGCGTATGATACAATAAAATTATAAATCTTAATGGGGAATATCGTTTTAGGAGGCCATCATGGAGCCAATGAAAGCGACCAGTGTCAACAGCCGTGCGGAGGAGCTGTTTGTACAGCTCTTCTGTGAGGCTTTTGGGCCTGAGAAAACCGAAAATTTGCAGGTCCAGTACCCCTGCGTGGACATCTATGGACGGCATCGCTATATCGACTTTGCGCTGGAATCTCCTGAATCCAAAATTGCAATCGAGATTGACGGTGAGACCTACCACAACCCTAGCAAGGTGTCCGAAAACAAATACGCTGATGACCTCCTGAAACAGAACAGCCTGATCTATGACAACTGGAAAGTATACCGTTGGATCTACAGCCAGCTGGAAAAGCAACCGGAAAAGGTCAAAGACGAGCTGATTACGTTTCTGGGCACCAGCCCCATGTTCAAGGCGTTTGAAGCGGACCTGCCGGTTCAGATGGGGCAGACCATCGAGCTTCGGGATTACCAGCAGGAGGCTACCGAGAACCTGCAGAAAATGCGAGAGGACGGCAAGACCATTGCGCTGCTGTACAATGCGACCGGCGTAGGAAAAACCATCACGGCAGCAACGGACGCCAAGGCAGTGGGCGGACGCATACTATTTCTGGTCAATGCCCTGAAGCTGGCGTCGCAGGCAAAAGAAACCTTTGCTAAGGCCTGGCCGGAAGCGACTTTGGGAGAGTACACCGGAAGTCAGAAGGATATGACCCAGACGGTCATTTTTGCAACGGTGCAGAGTATCTCCAAGGATCTGGAAAAGTTCTCGCCTACGGATTTTGACTACCTGATCGTGGACGAATGCCACCATGCGGCAGCCAACACTTATCAGAAAATCTTCACCTACTTCCACCCGAAGTTCATTCTGGGACTGACTGCTACCCCGGAACGCAGCGATGGCGAAGATATGATGGAGCTGTTCCAGAACGTTGCCCACAAAATGGATCTCAAAACTGCTGTAGAGCGTGGCGTACTGGTGCCGATTCGCTGCATCCGGGTCAAGACCAACATCGACCTGACCGATGTGCGGATCAACGGCATCAAATACAATTCGCAGGATTTGGAAAGCAAGCTGTTCATACCGGAACGGAATCAGTTGATCGTTGATACATATTTAAAGTACGTCAACGGCAAAAAGACCGTGATCTTTTGTGCCAGCGTAGACCATGCAGCCGAAATTGCAAAATATCAGCCCATGGCGTATGTGTTGGCACCGGAGAACAAGCGCAAGCTGGATCAGGATATGCTGTTCCAGGGCGAAAAGCCAGAGGCGTGGCTGGATGTGCCGATCGATGTGTCGGACTATGAGATCATCGACCTTTTCAACTGGCAGAACAGCGTCAAGGATATGATCTCGCAGATCGAGTTCGTTCGGATGGTGGATGTACAGTCCGAGACGGTGGAGCGCTACATCAAGGACGGAAAAGTCAAACCGGACCTTTCGATTCCCTTTGGCGATAAGCGGATGTTCCACTATTTCCGGGAGGAAAGCATCCGCAACATTGCGAAACAGTATGGCTGGGATCTCATTACGCCGCAGAATATGGCGGACAAGTTCATGAAGTTTATTGAAACGATGGACATGAGCTATTCCTACAAGCCGGTGCTGCTCAAAGCAATCTATGAGTACATGGACAGCAGCGGCAGAGTTGCCCTGCCGGATGTGGTGGACTACTTTATTGACTTCTATGAGGACCGCAAGGCACATGGGATGATCGCAGAGAAATCCACCAGCATTTACCAGAAGGGCGGTTATACCCGGAAGGATGTGGAGAAGAACATCCTCTCCAATCCCTTCAAGCGCTTTGAGGATATGCGATTCCTGATGCGCTGCAAGGACGTGGAGACTATCGAGGTGAACCCGATCATCTTCCGCAAGCTCACACGGGAAGATTGGTTGCATATTGTGGATGCCTGCGATAAGAGCCTTGAAAAATATTATTTGCGGCTCAAAAAATGATGTGAGCGCCGATAATTGACTGCGGGTGACGTGCATGATGAAAATAGTGAGAAATATGATCCGGTGTAAAAAGTGCAGGGACGTTATTGAAAGCTGCACTGTACATGATTTCAAATTTTGTTCTTGCGGATCGTGTGCAGTCGATGGCGGGCATGAGTATCTCCGTAGGTGTGGAAACCCGGAAGACTGGGAAGAATTATCTGAAACGCAAAGTGTAGATGATTGAAAATTAAGCTGAACATGATCTTTGAAGCAGAAGTTCAGCGGCAAGCAAAAAAGCTCTTGACCTTTAATAAAGAGGCCAAGAGCTTTTTACAGCTTGTTTTGGAACATAAAAGAAGGTACAATGGCAATGCAACTGTGAAAGACCAATTTGGGCTTATAAAACAAAAAATTCTGCTTTGGAAGTGTTTGGATTTGTATGACATAGATGTATCTTAAAGGTGCCGTTTGTATAGGACCACTTTATTCTTTGAATTATCACTACACTTTTCCGCATATATTAAAGAAGGTGAGCCGGTAATACTTGACGTATGATATAACGTTTGCTACAATAAAATTGATGACAAATGTTATACTTGCGGGAGGCGTCCGATGAACACAGTCTTTGAGATTCGTTCAGCTTTACAATGGAGCCAGTCGAAATTGGCGGATGAAATCGGAGTGTCCTTTGCGACCGTAAACCGCTGGGAAAATGAAAAATCTACGCCGAATCGTCTTGCACAGGAGAAAATGCTTGCGATTTGCGAAGAAAATCATATCACGTTGGCTGAAATTATACACGATGCTATTATCGGAGATGCTGCAGAAATCTCTGCTATGCATCCGGATAAAATGATTTTATACCATGGCTCCAAATCAGGCATTCAGGGGAAAATCAAACCAGCCAGCCGTGACCGCTGTGACTTCGGAACTGGATTTTATATGGGAACTGATCCGCTCCAGCCGCTTACGCTGATCTGTGACTATGAGCAATCTGTTTTTTATATTTTATCGGTTGATCTTCATAGCTTAAAAACTTTGGATGTTCCGGCTGATATTGAATGGGCTATGCTGGTAGCATATCATCGTGGTAGAATGGAAGCTGCACGAGGAACGAAGTTCTTCCAGAAGTATCAGGAGCTGGATAAAGACTACGACATGGTGATTGGCAGCATCGCAAATGATAGAATGTTCTATGTTCTGGATAGCTTTTTTGAAGGAACGATTACCGATACGGCATTGGTGAAAAGTCTGTCTGCTCTGAAACTTGGACGTCAGTATGTTGCTATTACGCAGAAAGCCTGTGATGCGGTCAAGATTGAGCGTGAAGTCCAATTGCTTTGGATGGAACGGCAGGCACTGAAGAAGGCCAGCGAGCAGAACCGTAGTAATGGCATTGCATTTGCAAACCAAATCTGCAAAGAGTATCGTAGAGAAGGCCGCTTTTTTGATGAAATCCTTGATGGTGCAAAGCAGAGAAGGTGAATCGTTATGGATCTGATTCAATTGAAACTATGCGATATTCAGGGCCGCTTGTTTGAGCTTTCTTTGCAAGCAGGCTATGACAGCGAGGATTTCATGAAGCGGTTCATGCGCTCTAAGGTTGCCCGTGATCTTGATTCAGAGTACAACCGGATGCAGTGGGCGGGAGAAGAATATCTTCTGGAGGAATTTGCAGACGAGTGCCCTCAGACGCAAAAGGGTAATGCCCGGTATGATAGAGAAGTAATGTATTGGACAGGCTACCTTTACCGTTATTGGCATATTCTGACCAACGAACCCAGCAGGGAGATTTATGCGCAGGCTCCGGCGAAGACCATGAACACAAACTATCTGATGTTCCACACCATGGCTCCAGAGCTGGCAATTGAAGACTTGAAAGAACTGCACCAACAAAAGAAACAATCTAAAAAACAAAAATCGAGAAAACCAGAACAGCAGATTTAGTGCTGGGTAAAAACTGCCGTTTGTAGCAGATCTGTAGCAAATTGAGCCTGTTTAACGAATTGACGTCATAAAAATCAAAAAGTCGTCATGCATCACACGCAGGGGGTCTGGGGTTCGAGTCCCTAATTCTCCATTCAAAAAATCCGTTGTCAGATGACAACGGATTTTTTGTTTATCTGCATCTTGCCTCTCCGCAGAAAAGACGGTACAATAAAATAAAGCACAGCAGGGGGCGGGCGAGATGGAGAAACTGGAAGCGAAGCTGAAAGCAGTGGACTGGGCCGTGCGGGATGTACTGGTGGGTACTATGCGCAGCCCGCAGCAGCTGGATATTTGCCGGAAGCACTGCTTTTATTATATCCCGGCAGAGCGCCTGCAGGACAGCGATTTTCCTATCCGCTATGTGGCCCTTTACCAGTCGCAGTATGTGTTCGGCGCACAGGCGGGCGTCCGGTACTACGGCGAAGTCACGAAATGCAGCGCCGTCCGCCGGAGCGCGATCACAGAGGTCGGCCCCCGGAGAGGGACGGAAGGAAACTTTTATTACCGCTTCGACATCCGGGAATGGAAGCAGCTGAATCGGCCCATCGAGGCCAAAGAAACGGGCTTTGTAAGGGATTTTACCAACCTGTTCCTGCTGGAGCACAGTGTCCAGACGCCGGAACTCTGGCTCCGCACGGAAGAGGAATACCGCCTTTGTTCGGCCCTGAAGCGGGCCGTCTGGGGCGACACCATCAATGAACCGGACAACGGCCTTGCATTTGAATTCCGGGGTTTCACCGTGAGCTTTGCGGAGGGGAAAATCTTCGTCTCGGATAAGGGCCGCGCTTTTGCGCGGTATGAGATCTCGCATTTTTTGCAGGATCCCGGTGCTGTGGTCCGGGGCATCCGAAGAGAATGCCTCCGGAGGGATTCCATGAGGGAACTCTCGAAGATTTGAATCGTTCCTATTATTTACTTCTGCACTCCTGCGGCGCACTGCTCGATGAACTGCTTGGCGACGCGGGGGCTGCGGCCTCCGGCACGGATGGCGAAGGCTTCGGCCTTGGTCAGCAGCTCGTCATGGGGCATCTCGATGCCGTGCTGTTTGGCCAGCTCGGTGAGGATGACCTCGAACCGGGCTTTCTCGGGCCGCTGGAAGGTGACGGTGAGGCCGAACCGGGCCGAAAGGCTCATCAGCTCCTGACGGGTGTCGGCCTCGTGGATGTCATCGCCGGTGCGGTCGGAGAGGGTCTCCTTGATGAGGTGGCGGCGGTTGGAGGTAGCGTAAACGGCGATGTTCCGGGCTCTGCCGCCCACGCTGCCCTCGAGGATGGCTTTCAGGGCCGCAAAGTTGTCGTCATTGGCCGTGAAGCTCAAATCGTCGATGAAGAGGATGAACTTCAGCGGGTTCGCCGCCAGCTTGTCCATCAAATCGGGGATCTGATAGAGCTGGTTCTTCTTGACTTCCACGAGGCGCAGGCCGTCGGCGGCGAATTCGTTGGCGATGGCCTTGACGGTGCTGGACTTGCCCGTACCGGCGTCGCCGTAGAGCAGGACATTGTTGGCAGGCATCCCGGCCAGCAGGGCGCGGGTGTTGGCGATGACCTTCTCCCGCTCCTGCTCATAGCCCGGCAGCTCGTCGAGGCGCTGGGGATCGGGGTAGCGCACCGGCACCAGCTGGCCGTTCTCGACCGTGAAGACGTGGTGCTTGGCGAACATGCCGTAGCCCTTTTTGCCTACCTCGCTCATCCGCTGGGCGTAGGCGGCGTGGAGGTCGATGGCCTTCGTCTCCCACCGGGGCAGGAAAGGCAGCTTGTCGGCGGCACCGGCGGCGTCCAGAAGCTTGTCCAGTGTCAGGCTGCACAGCTGCCGCAGAAAGTCCAGCTCATTGTCCAGTGCAGTCTGTAAGACGGGCGGCACTTCGCTGACAGCTGCCTGCCGGACACAGACCGTCTCGGCTTCGAGGACGGCAGCGGAAAGGTATTCGCCGAAATTGGTGGTGTGCTCGAAGAGGGCTGCTTCGAAGGAAGCGGCAGCGTCGCACACGGCTCCCGTGTTCTGGGGGGCAGCGGCCATCCGGTCGGTGAGGTCAACAAATTTTGCAATGACGTCATCGTCCAGCAGGGCGCGGAAGATGACCAGCCCGTGGAGCCGGGCATTCCATTCTGTGAGGTTCATAATCTTGTTCCTTTATACTCTTTTTTGGAAAACCCCTCCGTCACGCCTGACGGCGTGCCACCTCCCCTATCGAGGGGAGGCCTTGGCATGGCGGAAAACTTCATCTCTT
>ENA-OZAA01000168-OZAA01000168.1-human-gut-metagenome-genome-assembly--contig:-NODE-168-length-48011-cov-28.765681_pt1 | contig 48011 bp, 50 predicted proteins | sample MGYA00244204_ERZ653492 | MGnify/ENA primary metagenome ERZ653492 (study PRJEB26926, sample SAMN06164980) | human gut metagenome | biome: ENVO:00009003; feature: ENVO:2100002; material: ENVO:00002003... | reverse complement strand
TGACTTTTTTAGCTTGTCGGCAGCAGGCGGTTCTGCGATTTTGTCATTGCCTGCGATGTCGGCTTTTTTCTCCTTGCCGCCGTCTGCCTCCGCTTTGCTGATATAGTACAGGCAGTATTCTATAAGGTCCGGATCCATTTCGGCTTCGTCCTTTTGCAGTTCTTCTTCAATTATATTTTCGAGCTCTTCGACGGTGAGCTCAAGGAAGTCGTCATTCAGGATTTTCAAGAGTTGTTTTTTTGTCATATAAATTCCTCCTTACTTATATAGTCTGCGAATTTCAAAAATGTTACGGAAAAATTTTAAATTTTTTGTTTCTCTATCTCTTTTTTCACCATATGCACTATCTTTTTCCGCGCTCTGAAGAGCTTTTGCCGGACATTTGTCTCGGAAAGCCCATGCTTGGCAGCGATATCTCTTACTCGCATATCCTCCATATAGTAATCCTCGACCAGCGAGCGCTCGTCTGCCTTGAGCCGATTCAATATATTGTCCGTCATTTCGTCTATCAGCTCGTCGGAAACATCATTGAGCTGCGGCATTTCGACGGCAGAAATTTTCAGCGCGGTTTCATACTGTATTATTTTGTTTATGTGCTCTGCTTCTCTCGCTTTGTTTTTGTATTCGTCAATTATCTTATTGTTCGCAACTCGGGTCAGCCAGGCCTTGGGATTTTTTATCTCTTTACCTGCGCGTCTGGCCTCGAGCAGTGCCATGAACACATCCTGAACGCAGTCCTCGACACAGTCGGGGCAGTCTTTAAGCTGAAAACCGCAAAAGCTTTTTATGTATTCTCTGTAAAGATGCCAGATCTGCATACACTCTTCCGTAATTTCATCTTTCTCCAAATTAACCAATTTCAAATCATCCCCTATATTAATGTCCGATTTTTCGGCACCGTGACTTTATTATACTACAGTTTGTGCAAGCGGGCAATAACACGGGAAAATATGTTTTTTTAACTTGCGGCTTTTGACAGAAATGCGGGAGTGCGCCCCTACCGCCGAGCGAGTCGGAGACTCTCAAAAAATACAAAAAAATTCAAAAAAACTGTAACATTTTCAGTCTTTGCAGACTATATATATAGGACGTTCAATAAGTCGAAAATCCGCATTTTTGCAAATTTTATCTGCACTTTTGTCCGCTGTATTGATTTGCGAATTGCCTTGTGTTATTCTGTTATAGCTATAACAGAACAGCGGTGTCAGATGCAATGCTTTGGTTTATGCAGAGAAAAAAGTCAAAACGATACATAATTCTTTGAAGATGATAAAGTATTACTTCAAGAGCACCGCTGCGTATAGAAAGGCAATAAAAAATTATATTAAAGAAGGACTGAATCTTGGAGAACTTGCTAAAAAAGCTTGTGGCAGATTTATGAAATGGTTGGGTTGGTGATAAATAAATGATACTTCCTTTAGATGAAATAGGGCAGTTTCCTATAAGCCTTATAATAATTGCAATTATCATAAACGGAATTTATAATCATTCGATATATAAATTTATTGTGACCTTTTTATTTGAGAAGGGTTTGACAAACCGACAAAAGCGTGCGTGGCGAAAAGAGAAATATTTCAAAAGAAAAACCATGCGCTACATAAGAGCGGCGATAAAGAGCCTTCCGGAGCAGAATTTTAGCCCTAATATCGAGAAGTATCATCTTGCGGATGTGGTTTCAATTGTTGTTTCTATAATAACTCTTGCGATAGTGAGTGTAACTTATTATCTTGTAAGAGAAATTAACTGGGCTATTATAGTAACTTTCGCAATTCACGAAGCAACTACGATTGCGACGGCCATTTTTTATTCTTCGCATATAACATCGCGCGATAAAAAAGGACGATTTGTTGGTTTCTTTTGGGGAGAGTTTACATTTAAATAAAACTGAACAAATTAACGCTGGTTTGTCATAAAGCCGAGTGAAAAACCAGGAAACTTAAATTTAATTCAGTGTGCGTGAATGGCGTGGCGGGTAATTATATTGAAAACGTCCGTGCTTATTAAAACATTGGCTCGGTAATAATGAAATTAAGGTTGAAAAATAATGTTTAAAATCATCAGGCTACTATTTTCTCTTGCCGTAATTGTTGCGGTTGTACTGACAATCAGAAAAAATAATGGCAGAAAGAAATGGCTTACGATAATTGTTGGCGTTTTAGTCTTTGCTATAGGCTCGATACTTATGTCGGAGTTCCCACCCGAGAAATTTTTGCGAACATTCTCGTCGCCGCAAGAGGTATTTAACTATTCTCAGCAGGGTGAGATTGTGAAAGTTATAGAGGGCGAGAGGTCGGCAATGGTGCTGTATACGGATGAAGGTGAAAAGGGTCAGTGTCTTATACCTAAAGGGGAAAATGGCTGGCAGTTAGAAACGTTATCGACATTCAAAACGGTTTATTTCAAAAGATCTGAAAATACAAAATGTACGATAACAATTTTTAGAGTAAAAGGAACAGATGATTATTACGTTAATGTTAACAGCAACTTTCTTGATAATGAGATTAAGGTTTCGGACAGCAGGAATTCTGATTTCTTTTGCATAGAAACACCTGCGCCGGGAACGGAGATGTGTGCATATACATTTTATACTTATGTCCCGAGGATTCAAAACGGATATGAGATAAAAATTAATGAAGAAGTGTTTCGCGTTTCTTTGACGAATTGATGAATGTGAAAAATCAGTTCAATTGAAGAGAAATCCGGTTGGATATCAAATTCAATTAAACCGTATTTAACGATAGAGGTTAGAAATATGTTGTTGTCCGATATGCAGTCATTGACGGCGTAATTAAGATATCCGACGCATGGGTAAAAACGAGGTGAGACATTGATATTATACAGTGATGTGCATACTAAAATGCTTGAATCTAATGGGCAGTGGTTCACCTGTATCGAGTATTTACATGACCAATGGAAAATGAATAAAGAAGACATTTCATTGTTCTTAAAAATTGCGGTTAATACTTGGTACACCTTGACATTGGATGGCCCCGAACTGTCATTGAAAAAAGAGGAATTCGATGCATTAAACCAAATGTTGAATCAGTCCTATAGCTTTTTCAGGACATCATTTTCCCATGATGAAAATTGTCAATGGTTGTTTGGCTATATGATGACAGTTCGAACAGATTTATTTCTCAATTCTGGATTGGAGTATACTGCAATAGAACAGCAAGGAGAAGCTCTAATTGAAAAGGCAAGCAAAAATGGGAATATGTTTGCTCAACTACTATATGCAGTGGAGAATTGCTCCAAGAAAGAAATCGAGAAATACAGGGAGAAAGTGAGAGAACATATTTCAGAATATTTTGATGAAAGCCAGGAGGCAGATAGGTATTTTATTGAAGTGTTAACAACGGATTTTTAACATTATGCTGAGATAATCCCAAGCCCTTAAAGGTTTCAGGAGTATTCCTGACAAGTGCCGTGGTATCACAACGGCGATGCCGATAAGTTTTAATTGATTGCACAGTAGATTATCGAAAATTTACATAGGAGAAAGATGTGAAATTTATAAAACTGTGGCAGAACAATTGAAAATAAACGGAAAATCCGAAGCGGGAAAGTGAGAGAAAAGAGGGTGTTTTATGCGCGAGGCATTTGAAAAAGTAAAAGCGATAATCGACGGGTGGGATCCGGTCGATCTTTTGACCTGCTGCCACTGCCCCTCCGATGAATACGACGATATCAGCATTGAACTGGCGCAAATGCTGACTTTTGATACCGATGTTGAAACATTGAAAAACGATATATATAATATATTTGTCCGGGATTTCGATGCCGGGACATTTGACAAAAGTCCGCAGGAGTGCGAAACGATTGCGAGAAAAATTATTGAAAATTTGCATGGAAGAGAGATGTAAATTTTATAGAACTGCGGCAGAATAGTTCGAGATATCACTCCAATCAGATATCAACCACTGCAAGCATCCGTGCGGTACGAAAGGGATTAAAATATGGACAAACATAAAAATGCAGACAGGCATAAAATATATCCCAGCTTTAGGGAGTTTTATGGTAAGGGATTATTTAAAGCAGACCGTACACTTAAGGAAGAATACCAATGTTCGAAATGCGGCAGAAAAATAAGGATAGACGACTATGAAAAAATGAAATACAGAGATAGCTGCATACAATGGTTTCTATATATACTGTATTTCTACTTCTTTATTATATTTGCTCGCAAAGCTGCGGATGCTTTTTTGAAAATAGTTTATGAAATCCCGGATTTTTTGCTTCGGCTTTTGAGCGTATTTTTTGCCGTTGTTGTTGCAGGATTTTTATTTTTTATGTTGCTGATGGTAGTTATTTGGCTGGGACGAGTATTTTTTCTTAAATGGTATTGTGCAAAACTGCAGAAAGAGGAACAGACCCATGCTGCGGCGAAAAGACGGAGTAAAAGATTTATACATTTTTCAGCATCGGCTCAACCACGGCAAGCACTTGCGCGGTACGAAAGAAATAAAAATATAGATAAACATAAAAATGCGGACAGACATAAAATATATCCCGGCTTTAGGGAGTTCTGCGGTGAAAAAGATGTGCTTAAAGAAGAATATCAATGTTCGAAATGTGGCAGAAAAATAAAGTTAGACAACTATGAAAAAATGAAAAAAAGGAGTAATCTTATACGGTGGCTTATAGTTATACCGCTGTGTTTTTCCATGGTTATATTTTGCGACGAAGCTGCGGATGCTTTTTCCAAAATAGTTTTGACTTATTATGAAGTCCCGGAATTTTCGCTTCAGGTTTTGAGCGCACTTTTTGGAGCTGTTGTTATAGGGATTCCGGCTTTCGCGGTGATGGTAGTAGCTGTTTGGCTGGAACGGGTAATATTCCTTAAACGGTATTGTGCAAAACTGCAGAAAAGCGGAACAGACCCTTGTCCCGGCGAAAAGACGGAGTAAAAGTGTTGCGACTATATTCTCCGCGCAGCGGCAGAGGATAGACTATCGAACTTTATGCAAAGAGGAGATTTAATAATGAAAAAGACAAGAGTCGCAACAAAATTGATGTTTGCGGCGATAATCATTTCACTTCTGTGCGTTCCTTTTGGGCTGTTATCGGCTTGCAGGTCAGAGTCAAGTTCCTCGCCGAGCGAAACATTTGACGGAAATACGACATCAGAGGCGACCGATGCAGAAAGCACAACGGAGTTCTCCGAAGCGGTCAGTGCCTTACTGGAAACGACGGACGAGAACACGAAATGGATTATAGCTAAGACAAGAGAAGATTATTATCCAAGGGAAAGCGAAACAATGCCCGGCGATGATAACGACAAATTGTTAACAGAAAAGCAGGCTATAGCAATACTTAATGCGAGAATCGCTCCAGACAATGACAAGATGATAAGGGAAATCGACCATAAGGTAGTTATAAATGGTAAGCCGTATTTCTTGGCTCATGCATATACAGTCGGAAGAGATTTTACGTTTACACATGGCTGGTATATCGTAGACCGTGAAACGGGGGATTTGTATAAAGCATATGCCGCCGCGGATTTGTATTATTATATCGAAAAAGATTGAACTTTATAATAAGCGTTTAAGTCATATGCAGGCTTAGGAGGTACATAATATTGAGCTATTTGCCGCCCGGGACTTTTATTGCGGTGACTCTTGTATTTACCGGGATATTGATTTTTGAAACGATTCGTTATGCAATCAAGGTGAAAATGGGAGAGATCGGCAAACAATCGTGGCTCTATGCTATGCCGGCGTTTATTTTTTGCGCTATATTTGCCGCGGTAGAAAGATTATTTCGGGCTTACATACCGGGACCGGTGTCCGATGTTTTATCAAAAATACAACTTTTCTTGCCTCTGTTAGCGTTTGTCTCATTGTGGTGCGCTCAGGTATGGGGATTGAAACGCGGATATATTGAGCAGAAATACAGAAAGACCGTAACTGTCGGAGTGACGCTTCTTCCAATCATGACATTGATTTTTTATTCTATTATTCTCTATGCCTTCTTCAAAAAATAGGCGGAGTGAGCATGACCGAAAAATTCGATTACGGCAAGGACAATCTTGCATCGAAGTATACTTATGTCAAGAAAATTATGTTGCTGTGAAAATTTAGATTGCAAAGCAGACGGCATTTGTTTCAATGTTTCTGTTCTGTCTGAATATCTTTCATCAGCATTTCATAATTTCAGTCGTCATTAAATGGGACGGAGGGTGTTAAAATGGCAGATATTGCAGAAATTATGGATATGATCGATTGGCATATGCCATCCGAAATTCGAATCACAGGAGTATCATTGGCAAGGGACACGGAAACAATCATTCCGTTTATACAACCGTTAACACCAAAGCATATGATTTGGCTGTTGATAAGAAAACCGGAATTATTTACATTGTAGACAAAGCGGGTAAAATTGTTACGGATATAATTTATAAAACCAAATAGGGAGGAGATAATCTGTGAGTAATTACTGTACAATTTATGCAGAGATGCACATGATTTTTGATAATGATTTTGATGTGCACTCGATCACAAAACGTTTAGGAATTGCCCCAACAGAATGCAAATCGCGTAATGAAACACGAATGTCACCTTTGACGGATAAGCCTATTGAGGGTTTTTGGACGTTAAAAACAGAAGAAAAAGAAGAAAGGGACTTGGGTGTTGTATTGAATGAGCTAATGGGAAATATATTTGCTAAACTACCAGATATCAAAAAAATCTGTGATGAAAATGGAGGAACAGTTGTTTTCGATATCATTCCATTTTTTGATGGAAATAGTAAACCTGCATTGTATTTTGAAAGAGATTTTCTTGATATTGTAAACTATTTGAATGCTACCATTCAAATAGATTTATATGTGAGGTGAATCTGTGTAAATTATTAAAGGGTTTCAGGAAACTTCTGACAACAAGCGCCGTGGTATCATAAAGGCAATGCTTGCCGACACATAACAGATTTCTTGTAATATGTGAATGTTTTTGTCCAATTGGATAAAAGAATGTTTTCGATATCAGGGTAAAATTGGAAATGGTGGACTGTCTGATGCAATATGGTATGAATTAAGGTACGGCAAATTAGTCGGAGGAAAATCTCACATTCAAAAAGGTATTGAGCGTGTTGCTGGGTTGAAAAATATAATTAAAAAAGGAGGATTATCATCTTCTGAACTGGCTTTAGCTAAAAGACTTTTAGAAGATTTGGAAAAAGCTTTGAGGGGTAAATGAGTATATGAATGAGTATATGAAAGAAAACATTGTTGAGAAATTGATTGCAGATTTTCCAAACTTAAAGAATGAGATAGAAAGTAATCTCAATGATTTTCCGGAGATATATTTACATCTAATATTTGGGGATATTTTCAATCCCTATCTATTGAGTTTGTTAGATAATCCGCAAAAAAATAGAAGTAAACTGATAAAGGCGAGTGAACTACTGGAATATATGTCAAAAATGGATAACAGCATACAGGAGGTTGTTGTTACTACAGTATTGGAGCGCTTGTCTGATAATAGTGAAAAATTGGTTTTATTCAGTAGATTTGTAGGCGATAGGACAAGACAATTAATGAATGATTACATGAAATTCATTTTATTATGAGGGACTGTACTAGCAAGTATTTCGCTTGGTTCCCCCAATACATTCTGCTGGGATAATAATGGTTTCGGGAACTCCTAACAAGTGCCGTGGTATGAAGGGAGAGAAGGACGGTATGTGGTGCATAGTGAAAAAGAAAATTGATTTTATAAACAGCGTTGAGCAAAATGGTCTTGACAATTCTATGTACTTTAAAATTAATAAATTCTCGCGAAGCCGCAATTCCGAGGTGCGTAATAGGATAGCGCAGGCGCTAAACGGAACAGGTAATAAAGAATATATAGAAATTTTAATGCGGCTTATGAATGACGATGATGAGATAGTGCGAGCCAGCGCCTGTGACTCTTTGGCGGGGACAGAGAGCAGAGACGCAGTTGATGAAATGGAAAGACATATTTGCGATAGTTCGGAGATTGTCAGAGAGTATGTATACTCGTCGTTGTTTGAAACCGCCTCTTTATATCCAAAAGGGTACAAAAGCGAAATACATAAATTGCTTCTGTCGGCATATGAAAAGGAAAAATCTTACCGGGCAAAAGCCGTTTTAAGTTGTGTTCTATGTGGTTTGGGAGAAAACTTGACAGAAGAAATCAAAAAATACCTACACTGTGAAGATTGCTATGTTCGCAAGGCGGTTTTGGAACAACTTGACGATATCTTTGATAATACTGATATTTCATTGTTGCTGCCGGATCTCATAGAACTGCACGATGTAGAAACTGTTAATTTTGTAAAATCGTCATTTGAGAAACTGATTGACAAGTTGAAATAAATTGATTAGTGAAAGCGTTAGGTGTGATTTATGCGAAAGTGTTTTGTTACAGTGTGCGTCATATCTCTATTTTTACTGTTCGGAGGACTAAATGTGTATGCAACGACAAATTATGGATTCGAAACGACGGACTTATTAGAAAATGAAGTTGATCAAATATGGCGAAATATTAATTTAAGGAAATCTTCTGATTTGAAATCTTTAGACAGCATCGAATTGCCTATTGTTTCTTTTGATGTTTCTAAAGATGGTATAATACTTTTGGGCTTTAAAGAAAATAAGATTGCTATATCAAATTCAAATAATGTGTTGACATTATTTGAATTTGATAATGACGGTTCATTTTATGTTCAATGGAATGATGGCAATATTCTGCTAATGTTGGTCAGAGGTTCCATAGTTATTGAATTTTCACAAGACGGGCAGTTAATTAATATGGTTAAAACTGATGATAGCAGTGTGAAAAACAATTCCCTATGGAATCAAATAGCAAAAAAGAAATCCGTAAATATTGGACAGACTTCTTATTATGTCAAAAACGACATGGGAATATTTAACTTTTTGGCATCATCTTATTCGCAACTTATAACTGAGGATAGTCAAGGGAATCAAACAATCCTTTATGATGTGAACAATACTCAGATGACAAAAACAATTGTTGTATTTTTTGCTGTTATTGTATTTGCCGCAGTAGTCGTTTTGATGATTTTAGTCCAATTTGTGAAATTTCGCAAGCGATGAGAACTTTGCTCGTCTCTGCAAGCCGGGCTTTTACCATGACAAAACTATAACAGTTATTAATACCACTACGCCGATAGACCATCAGTATGTTTATTGGATATTTTTAATAATTTATTTCCGTATCAGTAAGCACTGGACAGTTTGTTAAACAAAATCAAAAGGGTTATTTCAAGACGTTCTCTCAGATGCATCGACAGTTGAGAGAACTTGGAAATGTCAGCGTAATTGTATAAGCGATACCCAGTCGCGGTTCTTTTTGCGATATACACCATAATAGTTTTTGATGAGAAACTTTAAAAACTACATTTATTATACGAGGAAGGGATAACATGGATAGAAAGTATAAAAGAGATCCCAAAAGTTTGGTGATGCTGCTATCGATATATCTTGCAGTTCTTTTTATCTCAATCGTAGTGATAATCAAGTTTTATTCAATACGGATATTGCTAATGGCTTTAGTGTGCGTAATAATTCCATTTGTTTTTATAATGATTTATACAATAATGGGCGCAAGAGATTATGTTGAAATTTATGACGATTTCTTTATTTTTAAGCAAGGAAGAAATTCTCCTCGGAAATTTTATTGGAAAGAGGTTTCTGGCCTCGCTTTTTCGGGAAATAAACACTTCCTGCCTTTCAGTGTAATGAATGTGTTTGAGGAAAACAGCAACATGGAGATGCATACTATTGTGTTATTGGATTCAACATATAAACAATATAAGAAAATGTGGGAAGATATGATTTCATCTTATATAAAATCGCAGCCCGAATCCTACAATGTCGATGCAAAATTTTTGGAGTTTTTAAACTTGTAAAAATAATTTATATTTCTGAATATTATTGTACAAGCGTTAGGCAATCCGCTGTCTTACAGAGGTTATACACTCACTTGGCAGAACGGCAGGCAGCTGGCGACACTCAGCGGCAACGGCATAACTGCAAACTACACCTACGATGTGGACGGGCTGAGAACATCCAAAACCGTCAACGGTGTTAAGCATGAGTACTACTATGTCGGAAACACCTTGCAGTATGAGAAGTTCGGTACGACAGAGCTGTGGTTCTTCTATGATGCCGACGGCAACCCCTCCGGTGTGAGATACAAAAACGGCAGCACAACCACCGACTATTACTTTGTCTGCAACTGGCGCGGAGATGTTATCCGCATTTACGACGGGGCAGGTACGGTTGTTGCCAACTACAACTATGACGCTTGGGGCAATGTAATTTCTGTTACCGATGCCAATGGTGCGGCGATTACAGATTCAAACCACATCGCCAATGTTAACCCGCTTCGCTATCGTGGATATTATTATGACTCTGAGACAGGGTTGTATTATCTCCAGAGCAGGTATTATGATCCTGAGATCGGGCGATGGATAGATGCGGATTCGTCTGACACATTAACGGCAAATTTTGAAAACTTTGCACAATACAATGTGTTTGCATACTGCTTTAACAATTCTGTTAATATGTGTGACTTAGATGGTTTCTGGGCTTTTGCAATTGCGGGGGGCGGATATTTGGCAACAGCAGGAACAATTGGAGTCGCAAACGCATGGAATCCTGTTGGGTGGGTTATAGTTGGAACTGTCGCTATTGCAACGGTAACTATGGTTGGTGTAATCGTATATACATCAACTGTAAGAAAAAACGAACCTGATCCTTATGCTCGCCCGGGCAGAAAAAGCAAGGGCGTGAGCGCAAAAACAAAGCCCGGAAAAATAAAAATTGGAAACCAAGGTCTAAGCCTAAACCTCCCAAAAAACACACGCCGAACAGAAATCATAGGAAGTATTAAAAATGCATATTTGGACACTTACCAATTGGCAAAAGAATCTTGACAGCGAAGTCAAAAGACGAACCGGAATCCGTTTTAGATATGAAAGCTCGGTTGACCCTGAGGTAAAAAGAGCATGTACACAGTTTGCACGGTGGTTGCGAGCCGAGTATTATTTTCCGTTGAGAGTTCCTGTTTATGTTAAAGGAAGCAAGACCGTCCGAACACAGGATGGTGAAACAGCAGTAGGCAGTTTTTTTGAACCATTTTCATATTATACAGAGCCGTACATAAAAATTGCAACTGGCGATTATGATGATTTACAAAGCCGAAATGGTAAAGACAATGCACTTGCAACAATTCTTGCAACATTAGCCCATGAGTTAACACATTACTATCAATGGATAAATGATATTCAGCTTACTCCAAAAGGCAGAGAACAACAGGCGACAAGATATTCAAATTATATAATCGATGAATATTCTATGACGTGTGACCACCCTTGAAAAAATGGAAATAAAAACATCAAAATTTACGACGGCACAGGTGCGGTTGTTGCCAACTACAACTATGACGCTTGGGGAAATGTAATTTCTGTCACCGATGCCAATGGTACGGCGATTACAGATTCAACACACATCGCCAATGTCAACCCGCTTCGCTATCGTGGGTATTATTACGACTCTGAGACGGGATTGTATTATCTCCAGAGCAGGTATCATGACCCGGTGGTTAAGAGATTTATCAATGCGGATGATTCAAATATTTCGCTTGATGATCAGAGTAATATCTTGCAGTATAATTTATTTGCGTATTGTTTCGATAAATATGTACGATGAGGATGGCCATTATGCTGCGTCCTTGACTAAACGGGCACTTTCGTTAGGAGTAACAATGTCAACTCTCTTACTTGCTTTGAAGTTGTTAGGTCTGTCTAATGCATGGAATGTTGCAGGTTGGGTTATTTTGGGAACTGTTGCAGCTATTACTGTTGGTGTAGTAGGATATAAAATATATAAAAGCTCCAAATCTAAAAAAACAAAGAAAACTGCAAAAAAGTGGAAAAGAAAAGGCGAATGATGTTCCGGACTGGGCAAAAAGACAGAGGTATGATCCTAATAAGTCGGCAGACAGAAATGCTCTGGATGTGCTTGATAAGAAATATAGGAAAGGGAACTATAAGACTGGACCAAACTCAGAACATAGCAAAATTAAAAAGTGGCTACAGCGCGACAAAGGCTATAAGTGATGGGGTGATTTAATGAAAAAGGTATATAAATTGGTTCACAAAAGATTTATTGAATTTTCCGCAGATACAAATGAAAAAGTATACTGCACAAAATTGCTGGGATTTTTTTCCTCTAAACAAAAGTGCAGGGATATAATCAATTGTTACTTGCAAAAACCGGGCTTTAAGGATTTCCCGAACGATTTTCAAGAAGAGATAGTGCATGCCGACACGGACGACTTTAACGGTTCAATAGGCGAATTTAGGGGGTCTGTGTTTTATTTGGCGCATGAATATTTTGACGGCGAGTATGACAATGTATCGGATCTCGGGTATTATTCAACCTATGAAAATGCAGAAAAAAGTCTGTCGGAGTATCGTGAGAATCCGGAATTTATTAACTACCCTGATGGGTTCTCCATTGACGAATATGAAATAGATAAGCCGGAATGGACTGAGGGATTCTTTACTTTTTAGTACGACTAAAACAAAAGGCGCTTAAAATGCATGATTGAATTTAGGAAACATGTATTCGCATGAGGACCTTGTCAACAACCAGCGTTTCATGTATACTTATGATTCGACAGGAAGACTTGTTCGACAGAGCGTACTCAACGGCAGCAAAAAGCGCATTTATGACGCCGAGTACGGATATGACATGAACAACAACGTGTGTTATAACAGTGGCCGTGACCACATCTATATTTTTTATACTTGCAGACGATATCACTGGGATAGGGGTAGTTGATGACATTGCAATTATTCCGCTGATCTACATTTTTGAAGTTTTAGAGGAAATAAGTTGATAAATCATATTTTGGAGGCAATTATGATAGAAATATTAAAATTAGCTATGACATTGAAAAAGAATGTATGTGTCTATACGTGCGATTCGGAAATTTCAAAGTTCTTATACGGACGTATAATTTTTATTGACAATGAGTTTTTCGCTTTGTATATGCTCACTCCAAATGGAGAAAATGACGGTATTTTGGTAAAAAAGATTAGCTGTATTACTTATGTCGAGATGGACGGACAGTATGATGAAAAAATGAAAAAACTATGTCCGAATTTCGACGATTTGATTTCAGAGACTCCGATAGATTTTGAAAATGGAAATGCGCTGTTTTCAATAATGCTGGAAGCGTTAAGAACGGGAAAGCCGATTTCTGTTGAGCTGTTGGACAGTGGTGTTGATTCGGTGATTGGTCAAGTTACAGCGGTTAATGAGAAAATATGTACTGTAAGACAGATAGATGAATACGGATGCGATGATGGTATCGCGTATGTCAATGTCCCGGATATAACTCAAGTATCCTACGCATCTGCCGATAATAGCATTTTGTTGTTGCTTATGACCAAGTGAAAAAATCACAGCTGCGGAAGCTATCATTTTTGCTCCGCTTTATGGTGTTGATCTGGAACCAATTGATTGGGATTACGGATATTAATTGGAACTTAACAAAATTTTACAATTATATTCGAACCTAAATGAAAGGAGTTTAAGGTGCATGATTGAATTTAACGGATATCTTACGGGAGTATCAGAGAAATTCTTTTTTAAAAAGTATGTTACTTATATGCAAAACGCATTTATTTTTGGTTTGGTAATGGTATTGCCTTTGATTTTTATGCTGATGAGAATTTTTCAGACATTTTCAATATTTTACGGATATTGTGCGGTTTTTGCATATGCCATGATAGCGGTTCGCATTAAAACCCCAAAGGGAAGAAAAGAAATAACTCCTAAAAGAATATATATTGCAGATGATAATCTCATTTGTATTTCCGATAAACAGACCGAGAGCAGAGGCATCGAATTAGCAAAAACGGTTTATGATTACGGCGATTTCTACTTTATATCATTTCCGATGGGGAAGAAAAGCGGAAACTTTGTTTGTCAAAAAGATTTGCTCACACAAGGAACTCTCGAAGAATTTGAAAAACTGTTTGACGGCAAGATAGTAAGAAAATATTAAAATTTACTGCGGCCGGGAAATTTGATTGTTTGCAACAAATTGAAACAACCATAAAACAAACCCTCAAAAAGCTAAATGCTTCTTGAGGGTTTGTTTATTTGTCAATTGTTGTTTACTGTGATTTTCCGTTCTTATATATAATATGTGTCATCACGATTTTATATAGGAGATGTTATGATGGCAGAGTTAAAAAAACATTGAAGGCATATACCGTAGATTTGAATCGATTTTTAACATTTTGCATTGATAAATCATGAATATAGTATATAAACTGTTGACATTGTCTCAAATCGGGAGTAAAATATATATGTAATTAATTAACACGATTAACTAATTGCCCGCGGCTCACGCGGGCGAAAGGGGAATGCGAATGAAATTTCGGTCAAAGGACGGCGCTCTGCTTATAGAAACGCCCGGCGGCAGGTCGATCGAGCTTAATGCCGACACCTTGTTTGTCAGCGTAGGCGAGGTGAAGCCGAGCTACCGTATGAGCCGTGGAAGCTTCAAAATACGGCAGAAAAAGCTGAGTGAAACAAGGCTCTTTCTCTCGCACGTTAAGGACGGCGACGGCGGCGCGGAGCTTGAGCTATCGAAAGAAAACGGCGGCGCGGTGCTCGCGGTTTCCTTGACGGAGGATAACGGCATATTGAAATTCACCCCGCGCGTTCTCGACGGCGGCAATTACAACCGCCTTGCTTTCAGGCTTCCCGCGTCTCCTGACGAGTCCGTCTACGGCGGCGGAGAGACCTTCGCCGAATTTGACTTGCGCGGCAAGCGGCAGAGGGTGTGGGTCGCCGAGCACATAAACGCCGGGCAGATAGCGCGCAAGATAATCAAATCCTCCTTGAACATAAAGGCAGTCGACCGCAAGCAGCGCTATTCAAACTACGAGACCTATTACGCGCAGCCGACCTTTGTGTCCTCGAAAAAATATTTTGTCCACTGCGACACAACGGACTATGCCGAGTTTGACTTTCGCAAAAAGCAGTTTCACGAGATAAGAATAAACAGCGTCTGCCCGATTTATATCGGCATTGCCGAGAGCTTTGAGGAGCTGTCGGAAAAGCTCGGAACACTGCTCGGCAGACAGCCCGAGCTCCCCGAATGGGCATATGACGGCGCGATACTCGGCATTCAGGGCGGCACGCAGACGGTGTACGACAAGCTCGAAAAGGCCGCGGAGCACGGCACTGCGGTTGCGGGCGTCTGGTGTCAGGACTGGGAGGGCAGGCGCGTCACCGCGTTCGGCAAGCAGCTCCAGTGGAACTGGGAGTGGGACAGCGAGCGCTATCCCGAGCTTGACAAGAAAATCTGGGAGCTAAAGGAGCGCGGAGTGCGCTTTTTGGGCTACATAAATCCGTTTTTAGCTATAGAGAAACCGCTCTACGCCTATGCCGCGAAGCAGGGCTACTGCGTCAAGGACGCGCAGGGGAACGACTATCTCGTAAAGATAACGACCTTCCCCGCCGCCATGGTGGATCTGACCAATCCCGAGGCGTATGAGTGGATAAAGAGCGTGATAAAGAAGAATATGATAGATTTCGGGCTCGACGGCTGGATGGCGGACTTCGGCGAATATCTGCCGACCGACTGCGTGCTTTTCAGCGGCGAAAATGCCGAAAAGGTGCATAACTCATGGCCTGCGCGCTGGGCTAAGGTCAACCGCGAGGCTCTCGAGGAGACGGGAAAGCTGGGCGAGATTTTCTTCTTTACCCGCGCCGGATATACGGATACCGTTAAATACTCCACCCTCATGTGGGCGGGGGATCAGCATACGGACTGGACGGTCGATTTCGGTCTGCCGTCGGTCATTCCCGCGTCGCTCTCGCTTTCGATGTGCGGCTTCGGACTGACCCACAGCGACATCGGCGGATACACCACCTTTGCAAAGATGCGCAGAAACCCGGAGCTTTTCATGCGCTGGGCGGAGATGAACGCCTTCAGCCCGCTCATGCGTTCGCACGAGGGCTCGAACCCGGATCTCAACGCGCAGTTCGACGCAAATGAGCAGGTGCTCGCCCACCACGCTAAGTTTTCGCGCATCCACCGCGCGCTCAAGCCCTATCTCATTGATATGGCGGCGCTCAACGCCGAGCGGGGCATACCCGTGACGCGCCCGCTGTTCTATCACTACGACGGCGAGCGCGAGCGAAAAGAGAGCACGGAATATCTGCTCGGGCGCGATTTGCTCGTTGCTCCGATAATAAGGGAGGGCGCAAAGAGCAGGGAGGTTTACTTCCCCGACGACAGGTGGATAAGCATTTGGAACGGCAAAGAATACGGCAGGGGCTGCGCCGAAATAGACGCGCCGATAGGCACCGTGCCCGTATTTTACAGAAAAAACAGCGAATACTCCGAAATATTTGAAAAACTCAAGGAGGCTTAACAATGGCAGCGACGCCCGCAACACTGCAAAACAAAACCTACGGCATAGGAATCAGAGACAAAATAGGCTATGCCCTCGGCGACGCGGCGGGTCTTATGACCTTCGCGCTCGTCGGCTCGTTCCTGCAGGTGTTCTATACGAACGTACTGTATATCGACCCGAAGAAGATAACCATGCTCTTTCTGATAGCGAGGATATGGGACGCGATAAACGACCCGATGTGGGGTGCGGTTGTCGATTCCCGCAGACCCGGCAAGAACGGCAAGTTCCGCCCGTATCTGCGCTGGTTCTCGACCCCGCTCGCTATTTTCGGCGTGCTGATGTTCGTCAAAATACCGGGGCTCAGCGAGGGACAGTATCTCGCCTTTGCCTACATAACCTATATCGGTTACGGAATGCTCTATACTATAGTAAATATACCCTACGGCTCCATGGCATCCGTCATAACTACCGATGAGCTCGAGCGCTCGTCTCTGTCGATGTTCCGCTCGATAGGCGCGGGCTTCGGCGGTCTGCCGGGACAGATACTTCTGCCCCTGTTTGTATATTCGACGGTTGCCGCAACGGGCGAGAGAGTCCTCGACGGCAGCAAGCTGCTCATAGGCGTTGCCGTATTGGCGGCGTTGAGCATACTCGTCTATCAGCTCTGCTACAAGATGACCACCGAGCGCGTTGTGGCAAAGCCGACCGAGAAAAAAGTCAGGGTCAGCAAAACAGTCAGGTCGCTTTTCAAGAACAGACCGTTCATCGCTCTGTGCATAGCGTCAATGCTTTTGATAGCCGTTCAGCAGTATACTCAGACGACCTATCACTACCTGTTCCTCAACTATTTCAAGAAGCCCGAGCTCTATTCGCTCGTCACGGTTTTCACCTATCTGCCCATGGCGCTGCTGCTGCCCGTGCTTCAAAAGATAGTCCGCCGTTTCGGCAAAAAAGAGGCGTGCGCCGTCGGCATGGCGGGGGCGTTTATAGCAAACCTCGTTCTGTGGCTCATAGGCACAAAGAGCGTCGTTGTGTTCTTCATATTCTGCTTCCTCTCGGGGCTCGGCATGACCTTCTTCGTGCTTGAGGTCTGGGCGCTTGTGACGGATGTTATAGACTATCAGGAGACGCTCTCCGGTCAGCGCGACGAGGGTACGTCTTACGCTTTCTTCTCGTTTACGAGAAAGCTCGGCCAGACCATAGCCGGCGTTCTCGGCACGGGAGTTCTGACCCTCATAGGCTATGACGCGAAGAACCTTACCTCCCAAGCCGTTGACAAGCTCTACAGCGTTTCAACGGCGCTGCCCGCGCTCATGTGTCTGCTCATGGCTCTTTCTCTCGGAGTGTTCTACCCACTGACGAAGAAAAGGCTTCAGCAGTTGAATGAAAATAAACATCAGGAAAAAACAGAAGAATAAAAGGAGCGATATATCATGAAATATTTTCTCGACAGCGCAAAGATAGACGAGATAAAATTTGCATACAACACCTTCGGCATAGACGGCGTGACAACCAATCCGAAGCATATCATGAACAGCGGCAAGCCGTTTTTGACCGTCATAGCCGAGCTCGCGCAGTGGGTCAGGGACGAGGGGATAGAGGGCTATGAAAATTTCCCCGTTTCGGTTGAAATAAATCCCCATCTCGACGACGCCGAGGAAATGATAAAAGAGGCTGAAAAAATAGCCGCAATGTCGCCGAACTTCGTCATAAAGATACCCTGCACCGAGGCGGGCGTGACCGCCGCGCGCAGGCTCGAAAAGAAGGGTATCAGAACTAATCTCACCCTCGTTTTCTCTGCCGCGCAGTCCATATGGGCGGCGAAAAACGGCTCTCTGTTTGTCTCGCCGTTCATCGGCTGGAAAGAGGCGAACGGCGAGGATTGCAGGCAGTATATCGCCGACATAGTGAAGATATATAAGAATTACGGTTTCTACGGCAAGACGCAGATAATCTGCGCCGCGATAAGAACGCCCAAGCAGTTTGTCGACTGTGCAACGGCGGGCGCCGATATAGTGACCTGCGGACTCGATGTGTATCTCGAGAGCATAAAGCACGCCTACACCGTACAGGGTCTCGGAATTTTCACAGACGCATGGGACAACACGGTGACGGAGTGAGGTGGCAAAAATGACTATAGGATTCATAGGTCTCGGCATAATGGGCGAGGCCATGTGCGCCAACATAGTAAAAAAGCATGACGGCAAGGTTTTTCTGTATGACCTCGACGGCGAAAAGGTCGAAAAGCTCGCCGCCCTCGGAGGCTTCGCCTGCGCCGACAGCGCGGAGCTCGCCGAAAAGAGCGACGTCATAATAACCATGGTCCCGAAATCCGAGCATTCGCGCTCGGTCTATGAGGCTGTTCTGCCCGCCTTGGACTGCACAAAAACCTGCATTGATATGAGCACCATAGACCCCGCCGTGTCCGTTGAAATATCGGAGAAGGTAAAGGCGGCCGGCGCTCGCTTTGCGGATGCGCCGGTAGTCAAGTCGAGACCCGCCGCCGAAAGCGGCACGCTCGGAATTTACGTCGGCTCGGATGAGGAGACGTTTGAAAAGATTCGCCCGATTTTAGCCTATATGGGCAGCAATATTATCCGCATGGGCAAAAACGGTATGGGGCTCGTGATGAAAATCTGCCACAATACGCTCGTAGCGCAGATTCAAAACGGAGTCAACGAAACTCTCGCGCTCGCAAGGAGAGAGGGCATATCGGTGGATGATTTCGCCCTTGCGATTTCCTACGGCGGCGGACAGAATTTCTATCTCGACGGTCAGGCGCAGAACATAAAAAACGAGAACTGGACTACCGCATTCTCGCTCGAAAATATGCACAAGGATCTCGGTATCTGCGAGCGGCTGAGCGCTGAGACGAATTTTCCTATGCCGGGCATGGAAAACGCCAAGGCAGTCTATGACAAAGGCATGGCGGCGGGACTCGGTAAGGAGGATTTCCGCGCTACTTACAAGGTGGTCAGCGGTGAATAATATGCTTGAAATTTTAAACGCCGTCAACGATGTGCCGGTGCTCTCGGTCTTTGACCCCGCCTTTGCGCCCTACGGCAGGGTGATCGAGGGCTGCGACTTTTCGCGGGCGGACGAATATATGCTCGAAAAAACCGAGATCCCCGAGAGCGGAAATATTTATGTCCCGAGCGTGCCGGAGCTTGAGGAATCGGAGCTTAAGTCCGATATCGAAAACACGCTCTACGGCTCGATGCCCGTGCAGATAGGCTTTTGCAACGGCAGGAACACGACCTATAACGGTTTCGAGTATCACAAATGCTCGGAGATAAACTACGCCGTGACGCCGTTTATGCTCGTGCTCGGTCACGTCTGGGATATCAGGGACAACACCTACGATATCCGCAGTGCTCAGGTGTTTTTCGTGCCTGCGGGCACGGCGATAGAGATGTATCAGACTACTCTGCACCTCTCGCCCTGCCGCGTGTGTGACGAGGGCTTTAAGGATATAGTCATCCTCTCCCGAGGCACAAACACGCCGCTCGAATATAAAAAAACGAACGCCGACCCTGAGTCCGTGCTGCTGCTCCGAAGAAACAAGTGGGTCATAGCCCATCCGGAGCGCGAGCCGCTGATAAAGCAGGGGGCACACCCTGGCGTTATCGGCGAAAACAAAGAACTATTCTATAAATAAAGGAACTGATGAAATGAGCGATTTCAAGCTTGCGTATGTCCCCATAGGCGTGCCGACCTTCGAGCTGGTCAGTGCGGGGGAACAGTTTGAAAAATCTAAAAAGATGCTGCGCTCGCTCTGCGCGGACGCGGTATGCCCCGAGGAGATGCTCTTGTCCGTTGACAAGCTGACGGCGTTTCTCGACGGGCTTTCGCCCGACCTTATTGTGCTCCAAAACATAACCTTTGCAAACTCGGCGTATGCTTGCGAGGTGCTCAAAAAATTTGACTGCCCCATATTGCTCTGGACGCTCAGAGAGCCGGTCATAGACGGCGGACGCTTGAGACTGAATTCCCTGACCGGCGCTTTTTCTGCTGCGAACACGATAAAATATTTCCGCAAAGAGCAGTTCGGCTATGTGTTCGGCTCGCCCGAGGAGGAGAGCGTGATAGCCGAAATCGGCGCATATATCCGCGCGGCGCAGGTCCGGAAAGAGCTGAAGAGCCTTAAAATGGCGAGCGTCGGGCATACCCCGCAGGGCTTCGGCTTCGGCAGGGCGCTCGATGCTGAGATATTGAAAAATTTCGGCGTGACACTCGAATCGATTGAGGCGCGCGAGCTTATAGAAAAGGCGCTTGCATATTCGGACGGCGAGGCGCGCGAGTATCTCGACAGAGCAGCAGGGTGCATGAACGGACTTGAAAACACCCCGAAGAAGAACGCGCTCGATTTTGCGCGGCTTTACAGAGCCTATGACGAATATGTAAAGACAAACGGGATAGGCTCTCTCTCCTCGAGATGCTGGCCGGATTTCTTTACCTCGTTCGGCACGCCCGTCTGCGCGGTGCTCGCCATGCTCAACGACATGGGCGTCGCCGCCGCGTGCGAGGCCGACACATACGGTGCGCTGTCGATGCTTATCGGTATGCGCCTTAGCAAAAAGAGCGTGTTCTTCGGCGACCCCGTATCGCTCGACGAAAACGAGAACACGGTCACATTCTGGCACTGCGGAACGGCGGCGTGCTCGCTTGCCCGCAGGGATACGGGCGCTTGCGTCGGAGTCCACTGCAACAGAAAAATAGGCCCTACAATGGAGTTCGGCTGTATGCCCTGCGACAGAGTCACGGTGTTCAGAGTCGGCAAAAAGCCGGACGGGAGCTTCAGATTTTTTGTCGCCTCGGGCAGTGCGCTCGATAAACCCAAGCAGTTTTACGGCACGAGCGCTGTGGTGAAAACGGATTCGGACGCTCGCGAGCTTATAATGAACAGCGTCAGAGACGGTTGGGAGCCGCATTTCGTTGTTATATACGGCGATGTGAAGCATGAACTGTGCGCTCTCGCCGAGATGCTCGGCATGGAGATAAACGAATACTGATATGGTAAAGAAGATACTTTTTCTCTTGGTGGTGTTTTTGACTAACATCATCCAGGGGATAACCGGCTTTGCGGGGACCATGCTCGCTATGCCGCCGAGTGTTATGCTCGTCGGGTTCGACACCGCAAAGCCGATACTAAACGCACTCGGTCTGCTCTCGGGTATATATATAGTCGCCGCGAACAGAAAGAGCGTCAACAAAAAAGAATTTTTAAAAATTGTCGCCGTGATGTCCCTCGGTATGCTCGCGGGCTTTGCCTTGCGCAGTGTCTTGGCGGGCAGAGAGCGGGTGATGTATATCATGCTCGGGGCGGTGGTTATCCTGACCGCCGTATCCGGCATATACAAAACATTTCTGAAAAAAGGCGGCGGGCACAGCCACGGAAAAGCCGTGTCCGCCGTTCTGCTTATTGCGGCGGGAGTGACGCACGGCCTGTTCGTCTGCGGCGGTCCGCTTCTCATCTCGTATATGACGGGCAAGGTCAGTGACAAGCAGGAGTTTCGCACCACGCTCTCTGCGTGCTGGATAGTCCTCAACGGAATAATTTTAACAGACGACATAAGAACCGGACTGTGGAACAAGAATATGCTTTTACTGCTTTGCATATCCGCCGTCATACTTTTTGCGGCGATGTTCATCGGCAGCCTGCTGTGCAAAAAGATGAGCCGCGGGCTGTTTATGAAGATAACATATATCCTGCTGATAGTATCGGGAGCGCTCTTGTTTATAAAATAATTTGATAGGTGCGCGAAATGTAGTATAATAATACATGGAGGAGGCGGCGCTATGGACTACACGGGATTTAACATGAGCCGTATAAAAAATGCAAACAGAGCGTCTGTGCTCTATCTGCTCAACGGCAGAAAGAGCATGAGCCGCAAGGATATTGCGGATTCTCTCGGGCTTACCCCCGCTGCGGTCAGCAAGATTTGCGCCGAGCTTATAGCGGAGGGCGCGGTCAGCGAATGCGGCTTCTCGGACGGCGCGGGAGCGGGCAGGAGAAAGATAATCCTGTCCCTAAACTCCTCTCGATTTGCAGTCCTCGCCGTGAGCATAGACGCAGGAGGCTATTACTGCGGAATATGCACCCTCGGCGGAGAGGAGACAGTCGGCGAATATACGACGCTTGCGAGAGACACAAAGCCCGAGGACTTTCTGCGCGCAGTCGGAGAGAGCTGCCGCAGGCTTATAAAAAACAACCCGACCGGCGGCGCGGAGCTTATCGGCGCGGGAGTCGGAATAGTCGGCGGCGCGGACAGCTTGAGCGGAAAAACGACCGGCAGCTACGGCGTATGGCGTCCGGGGATAAATATAAAGAAAATATTGGAGGACGAGACGGGGCTTCCCGTCTGCGTCGATAACAATGTCAAGGCGTTTGCGCTCGCCTCGCTGATATTTGACAGGGAGCACAGCGCGGATAACATACTGTTCGTGAAATGGGGGCCGGGCGTCGGCTCGGCGATAGTCATAAACGGCGAGGTCTTAAACGGGACGGACAGCGGTTCGTCCGAGATAGGTCACTACATAGTCGACCCGAACGGCGAAAAATGCCGCTGCGGGCGCAGGGGCTGTCTCGAAACGGAGGTCTCGGCGCCTGCGGTTATAAACCGCATAAGGGCGGTGTACTCCGAGAAAGCGACTCCGACGCTGTTCAAGATGACCGACGGCGATGCGGACAGGATAGATATAAGGCTGATACTCTCGGCGGCAAAGAGCGACGGCGCTGTAAAGTCGGAGCTTGAGCGGTGCGCGGACAGCCTTGCAAAGGCGGTCACGAATGCGGCGACGGTCATTGCACCGGACAGCGTTGTGGCGTTCGGCTATATGTTCGAAAGCAATATATTCGAGCTCTTCGCTAAGCGGTGCGCAAAGTATTATCCCGGCTTCGGAAAAGGCTATATCAGGCTCTCGCCGCTCGACGGCAAGCACAGCTTCATCGGTCCCGCCGCTCTGGCGGCAAAAAAGTTTTTCTTCGAAAAATAAAAGCATAAGCCGATAAAAGTTATTATAAAGCATTAATCCTACCCATGTTTTTTGTTGGGTAGGATTTTTTGCAGCTTGTTTAAAGCTGCGGACAAGAAAAATCGGACTTTGCGGGGATATGCTGCTGATTGATTTATATGAGCTTTGTGATTTCGCAACAGTTTCCCCGCTTGAAGAAATTGCCGCGCAGCCTGTTTTTTTTACTTACTCCGTTTCCCGTTTCCCTCCGACTGCCTTTCCGAGCTCAGAGAACGCTATGGGGGAAATGGCGAGGGCGGCTACCGTCAGCCATTCGACGGGGGTGAGAGCGGACACGTTAAACAGCGCCGCGAGCGGCGGGACGGTCATGACTGTCAGCTGGAGTGCGGCGCACAGAGCCGCGCAGACGGTGAGCTTTCGGTTCGAGAAGATGCCGATGCTGAAAACCGAGCGGCGCGAGCGCATATTGAACGAGTGAGCTATCTCGCAGAGACTCTGCGCGGCGAAAGCCATGGTGCGCCCGAGCTCGACGCAGGAGTTTTTGAACAGCGAGCTGCCCGCGACGAACGCAAACAGGCTCAGCGCACCTATCAGCATTCCCTCGAGGGCTATGTCGAGTCCCGTGCGGTCGGCGAAAAAGCTCTTGGCGCTGTCGCGCGGGGGACGCTGCATAATGCGGCTGTCGGGCATCTCCGCGCCGAGCGCGAGGGCGGGGAGCGAGTCGGTGACGAGATTTATAAAGAGGAGCTGTATCGGCAGAAGCGGCGCGGGCATTCCGAAGAGCGTCGCCGCAAAGACGCAGAGTATCTCGCCGATATTGCAGCCGAGCAGATAGTGTATCGCGCGGCGGATGTTGTCGTATATCCCGCGCCCCCCGGCGACTGCCTTGACTATAGTTGCGAAATTGTCGTCGGTCAGAATCATGTCGGCGGCGTTCTGCGCCACCTGCGTGCCGCCCTTGCCCATGGCGCAGCCGATGTCGGCGGCCTTGAGGGCGGGCGCGTCGTTTACCCCGTCGCCTGTCATGGCGACTATCTCGCCGTGGGCGCGCAGAGCCTTGACTATCCGCACCTTGTGCTCGGGCGTTACCCGTGCATATACGCGGCAGGTGCGCACGGCTTGAGCGAACTCGTTTTCGCCCATTTTGTCTATCTGCGCCCCCGTGAGGCATTCGCCGGAGCGCGAGAGTATGCCGAGCTTTTTTGCCGTGGCGCAGGCCGTCCCCGCGTGATCCCCGGTTATCATGACCGGAGTTATACCCGCGCGGCGGCAGGTTTTTACCGCCTCATATGCCTCCTTGCGCGGCGGGTCTTCCATGCCTATGAGCCCGCAGAAGGCAAGCCCCGTCTCGTCGGTTTTTCCGTTTTTCGTATCGCCCGCCGCAACCGCTATCACTCTGAGCGCGCGGTCGGCGAGCGAGGAATTAAGGCGCAGTATTTTTTCGCGCAGAGCCGAAGTCATGGGGATTTTCCTGCCGTTTAATATTATGTCGGTGCAGTGCTTTATCAGCACGTCGGGCGCACCCTTTGCGACCGTTATTGCTTTATCCTCGTCTTTTATTGCGACAGACATCATTTTTCGCTCGGACGAGAACGGGATTTCGTCTGTTCGCGGCATTTTTCGGCGGAGCTTTTCGGTGTCCGTGCCCGACCTCTCTGCGGCCGCGACTATCGCCGCCTCCGTCGGCTCGCCGGAGACTTCGCCCTTGCCCGTATACTTTGCGTCGCAGCAGAGCGCAGCGAGAGCAAAAAGCTTTTTCGCCGCGTCTCCCGTCAGCGGGATTTCATCCGACGCAGAGCAGGCGGCGGTGACGGTCATCTTATTCTGCGTCAGCGTCCCCGTCTTGTCGGAGCAGATATATGTAGCCGCGCCGAGCGTCTCGACTGCGGGCAGGCGGCGTATGACGGCGTTGCTCTTCGCCATCCTCTGCACGCCGAGCGAGAGAACGACCGTGACCACCGCCGGAAGCCCCTCGGGTATCGCCGCGACGGCGAGACTTACGGAGAGCATGAACGCGCTGAGCACGCCCATGCCGCGCAGTATGCTCAGCATGAATATCAGCGCACAGACCGAGAGCGCGCCTATGCCGAGCGCCTTGCCTATCTTTGCGAGCTTTATTTGAAGCGGCGTTGTCGGTTCATCCTCGGTGTTGAGAAGATGCGCTATTTTTCCTACCGCCGTGTCCATGCCCGTCTCGGTCACTACGGCTCGGGCGTGACCCGCGGTTATGACGGTAGACGAGAATATCATATTTTTTATTTCCGCCTGCTCGCTGCCCTTTTTGACTGCTGCCCTCGCGTCCTTTTCGCACGGCACGGACTCTCCCGTCAGTGCGCTCTCCTGCGCAAAGAGGGAGTGTGAGGTTATCAGCCGCGCGTCCGCGGGGACTAAATCACCCGCCCGCACTTCTATAATGTCCCCCCGAACGAGCTTTGACGCGGGAATTATAGTCTCCTTGCCGTCTCTTATGACCGTGGCGGTCGGCGCGGACATATTTTTGAGCGCCTCAAGCGAATGCTCCGCACGCCTCTGCTGGATAACTCCGACGGCGGCATTCAATATAACTATTATCAGTATCATTATCGGGTCGGCGAAGTCGCCGCGCTCCTCCAGAAAGGAGGTTGCAAACGACACGCCGCTCGCTATGAGCAGCACTATTACCGTGAAGTCCTTGAACTGCTCGAAAAACTCCGCCGCAAGGCTCTTCTTCTTTTTGCCGCGCAGCAGGTTTTCGCCGTCCCTGCCGAGCCTCTTCTCCGCCTCGCGGGAGCTCAAGCCCCTGTCCGTCTCGCTGCCGAGCTTTTTAACCGCTTCTGCGGCGCTCATAGAATACAAGTCCATATTTTCGCCCCTTTTTATTGAGTCCGTGCAATATATATTCAATTTGTCGCCCAAAGTTTACCAAAGTTATTGAACCGTTCATATTTAAATGATAAAATAAGCTATAAGTATGTCCCTTTTTTTGACGGACGGAGGTATCCCTGCCAGTGACTAAGATAGTTAAATTCTTAAAACCGTATATGGGAGCTACTGTGGCGGCGTTGTTTTTCTCGCTGTTTAATAACCTCATGCAGCTCATTTTGCCCGCGATGATGGCTATGATGATAAACACCGGCATCGACGACGGGCGTATAGGCCTTGTTCGGCTTTTGGGCGGCGCCATGGCCGCGCTCTCCGCCATAGCGATAGGCGCTGCTGTTGCGGGCAGCTACTATTCGTCGAAGGTCTCCGCCTGCTTCGGGCTCTCGCTTCGCCGCGCGATATTCGTCAAGGTCGAGTCGCTGAGCCAGTGCGACATCGACAAGATAGGAACGCCCTCGCTGATAACCCGAACGACGAACGATATCCGCCAGATACAGGACATGGTGCTGATGATGATACGCATTATTATCAGCGCGCCTATAGTCATGGTCGGCGGCGCTGTTATGGCGTTCACGCTGAACAAGCGCCTCTCGACAGTCATGTTCATAGCCATTCCGATAATTCTTGTCATAGCGCTCTTTGTCGCAAAGCAGGTCATGCCCATGTTCGACAAGGCACAGAAAAAGACCGACCGCCTGAACCTCATCCTGCGCGAAAAGCTCAGCGGTATCCGCGTCATCCGTGCTTTCAACCGCTCCGAGTATGAGGACGGGCGATTCCGCAAGGCAAACTACGATTTGACGGGGCTCATGCTCAAGATAAACCGCATCTTCGCGTTTCTTATCCCGCTCGCAACGCTTCTCTGCTACGTCTTGGTTGCAATTCTGCTGAAGATGGCCGCCGACCAGATAGACGCGCTCGACGCCGTTGCGGACAGCGCGCAGATATCCAACACCGTCGGCGATCTCCAGGCGTTCATGGTTTATATGATAATGATAATTTACGCGGTCTCCATGGCGGCGTCGCTGTTTGTCATGCTCCCGAAGGCCGAGATATCGGCAAAGAGAATCAACGAGGTGCTCGACTTGGTTCCGATGATAAAGGAGACGGAGCACCCGATAACCCCCGACCCCGAGCGCCGCAGCGAGCTCGAATTCGACTGCGTGAGCTTCAGCTATCCGGGCGCGGATTCGCCGATACTCTCGCGCATCTCGTTTAAGACCATGCCGGGCGAGACTACTGCCGTTATCGGCTCGACGGGCTCGGGAAAATCGACGCTCGTCAACCTGATACCACGATTCTACGATGTCTCGGGCGGCAGAATCTTGATTGACGGCGTGGAGATAAAGAATATGTCCATGCAGACGCTCCACGAAAAGATAGGCTTCATCCCGCAGAGCGCGTTTTTGTTCAGCGGCACCGTTGCCGACAACCTGCGCATGGGCAAGCCCGACGCCACGGAGGAGGAGATGTGGGAGGCGCTCGAGACCGCCCAGGCCGCCGACTTCGTCAGAGCCATGCCGGACGGACTCGACAGCGAGCTTTCGCAAAACGGCAAAAACCTCTCGGGCGGTCAGCGCCAGCGGCTTGCAATAGCGCGAGTGCTGATAAGAAAGGCCGAAATATATGTTTTCGACGACAGCTTTTCGGCTCTCGACTTCTCGACCGACGCGAAGCTCCGCAGGGCTCTGCGCGAGCGGATGCCGGATATAACGAAGATAATCGTAGCCCAGAGAGTCGGAACGATAATCGACGCGAGCCGCATAATCGTGCTCGATGAGGGCAAGGTTGCGGGCATAGGCACTCACCGCGAGCTGCTCGAAACCTGCACGGTCTACCGCGAAATAGCACAATCTCAGCTTTCAAAGGAGGAACTCGCATGAGCAGAAAATCACCTCTGAAAAGAAAGCGCACGTCATCGGCGAGAAGAAAATATAAAGAATATTCCGGCGAAAACCGCCGTCCCGGCGAGAAGCCGAAGAATTTCAAGGGGGCCGTCTCGCGCTTTACGCCGCTGCTCAAGCCCTTTGTCCCCGGCCTGACAGTCGTGCTCATAGCGGGAGTTATCGGCACGGTGCTGACCGTCACGGGGCCGCTGTTCCTCGGCGACATAGTTGACGCGATAAAGGAGCAGGCGGATATCAAGCTTTCGGGCGGCAGCCTCGATTTTTCGAAGATACAGAAAATCCTGCTGACAATTCTCGGCATCTACGGCCTGAGCGCACTGCTGAGCTATATTCAGCACTATGTCATGGCGGGCATAACTCAGTCCGTCGTGCGCGATTTGCGCGACAGGGTCAACGATAAGCTCACCCATCTGCCGCTGAGCTATATCGACTCGCACTCAAAGGGCGATATCCTCAGCAAGATGATGAACGATATCGACAATATCAGCAACACCCTGCAAAACAACCTCATTCAGATAATAACCTCCGCGGTAAGCTTTCTCGGAATGCTCGCACTGATGTTCTATGTCAGCTGGCAGCTGACCCTCATCACGCTCTCCGTTTTACCGCCGAGCCTGCTTGTAATTTCGCTCATCTCGAAGCGCTCAAAGCGCTATTTCCGCCGCCAGTGGGACGAGACGGGCAACATAAACGGACACATCGAGGAGATGTACACCGGACATACGCTCATAAAGGTCTTTGACCACGAGAAGCAGGCGATAGACGAGTTCGACGATATCAACGTCAGCCTCGCAAAGGCCGGCTACAAGGCGCAGTTCATCTCCGGTATAATCGGTCCGATAATGAACTTTGTCAGCAACATAGCCTATGTGCTCATCTGCGTCATAGGCAGCGTCTATGTCCTGAAGGGCACGTTCACGCTCGGCGACATAACGACCTTCTTCACCTATTCGAAGCTCTTCATGCAGCCGCTTGTCAGCATAGGCAATATTGCCAACAACCTCCAGTCCTCCCTCGCGAGTGCGGAGCGCGTATTCAAGCTGCTAGACGAGCCCGACGAGTGCGCGGACTGCTACGATACGCGCATTGAAGAGCCCCGCGGCGAGGTCGAGTTCAGGGATGTCTGCTTCAGCTATTCCCCCGACGCGCCGCTTATCGAAAATATGAATCTTAAAGTCGAGCCGGGTCAGCTCGTTGCGATAGTGGGGCCGACGGGAGCGGGCAAGACCACATTTGTCAACCTGCTCATGCGCTTCTACGACGTAAACCGAGGCGAAATTCTTCTCGACGGGCACGATATCCGCTCTATCCCGCGCGAAAATCTGCGCAGCGTATTCGGCATGGTGCTCCAGGACACATGGCTGTTTGAGGGCACGATAATGGAGAATATCGCCTACGGACGTAAGGGCTGCTCACGCGAGGAGGTCATCGGCGCGGCGAAGGCCGCAAGGGTTCACCACTTCATAAGCACTCTGCCCGACGGGTATGAGACCATGCTCGAGGAGAACGGCGAAAATATCTCGCAGGGTCAGCGTCAGCTTCTGACTATAGCCCGCGCGATTCTCGCAAATCCGTCCGTGCTCATACTCGACGAGGCGACGAGCTCCGTTGACACGCGCACGGAGGTGCACATCCAAAAGGCGATGAACGCGCTGATGAACGGCCGAACGAGCTTCGTCATAGCCCACAGACTCTCGACCATACGCGACGCCGACGTTATCCTCGTGATGAACGACGGCACTATAGTCGAGCAGGGCACGCACGAACAGCTCCTTGCGGCAAACGGCTTCTACCGAGAGCTCTACGCCAGCCAGTTCGGAGTATAAGCTAAACTCATATAATAAAATTATCCGCCGTATCAATCGATACGGCGGATTTTTGCTATGTTTGGTGCTGAGGACAACAATAATCAAGTTTCCTGTGCAGGCGCACGGGCGGATACGCAAGCCGAATGAGCGGCGCGGAGATGCAGGTGCTTTGCAAATCGGGAGCGGGGGATGTTATTATTGGCACAAAGGCATTGACAACTCTAAATTGCACCTCCGGCAAAATCCGTTAATATCCGTCTCGGCACTCCTCGTATCCCTCGCGGATGAGGTTTGTCTCGCCCTTGAAAAGGAGGTTGTCAAGCTCGAGATCGTAGCCTCTGTAATCCCATTCGGGGACTTTGTACTGCGATGAGATGCCGTGTCTTGAATAATAAATTCCGGAGCTCTCTCCCGCGTCGATTTTCTTTATTATTTAGAGCAGCTCATAGGCGGGCATATCGTCAACTATCCTCCTACCCTCTCCCGCAAGAATTTTCGGATATGCTCTGCCGTGTCCCTTCGGCATCGGCTCGATTCCCGTGAGCTTTATGTCAAAACGCTGCTCACAGCCGAAGTCGTATATCACCTTTATGCTCTCGCCGATTTCCATTCCCAAAGTGCTTAGCTTGCAGTCAAAGAGAAGGGCGAACGTCTTGTTGCCGTCGGCATATGTGTCGGGAATTTCCTACTCCGAGAGAAAATACGTCACGGCCTTAAAGCTCATCTCGAAAAGATGATACGCGAGAGTGCCGAAGGCTGCGAGGATGGCGCAGCCCAAGTCGGCAAGCGTGTAATTCGACGACGCCGCGATGTCCCGCCATATGCGGTTGCCACATTCCTCATATGTCACTCGGAAGTTATATACCTGTACAGCCACGGCGATTCTCCTTTCAAAAAATCCCCGTATCTTTTTCGGTTATTTCAGCCTTGTGCCGGTTTTCACGTGCCTCTTTATCGCGGCGAACGATTCGTCGCTGATGTCGTGCTCTATCTTGCACGCATCCTCCGCCGCCGTCTTTTCGTCAACGCCGAGACGGACGAGAAAATCAGAGAGCAGGGTGTGGCGCTCGTATATTTTCTTCGCCACGCCGAGCCCCTCCTCGGTGAGGGTCAGAGAGCCGTCCCTGTCCATGATAAGATAGCCGCCCTGCTTCAAAAGCCCCACGGCGCGGCTGACGCTCGGCTTTGAAAAGCCCATATATTCCGCGACGTCGAGCGAGCGCACAACGCCGTTTTTTGAAAGCACATATATAGTTTCGAGATACATTTCGCCCGATTCCTGAAGGTGCATATTGTTTCCTCCCGTGCAGTGTATGGTAATTTTATGATATCACTTACCAAAAAAAAAATCAAGGTCTCGCTATATGTGTGAAATATCCAAAGCAGGCAGTTAGCAAAGGCTAATTGTTTGTGTATGTCGCTGAAATTGCGTTTTGCGGCAAAAAAAACGAAAAAATCCCTTGACAGACGTGTTCCGCGGGCGTAACATATATCACGGTTAGCGAGCGCTAACTATTTTTAAGGCTGTTCGGTTAGCCTTAGCTAATTAAGAAAACAAAGTGAAAAGAGGTTCTCGGCATGATGCCTTTGATGCTCGCACAGATAGGCGAAGAAAATATTATCAGAAAGATAGGCGGAAGCCCCGAGATAAAACAGCATCTCGAAAATCTCGGCTTCGTTGTCGGCGGCACGGTCACGGTGGTCAACGCTCTGGGCGGAAACGTCATAGTCAACGTCAAGGAGTCGCGCGTCGCGATAAGCGAAGAGATGGCGAAAAAAATCATGATATGACGGCGCTTTTGCGCGGTTCATACGGTGCTGCGCCCGTCGGCTGCGGCACCTCCGAGACTAAATTGAAAAAGGAGGATACGGGTAATGAAAACACTGAGGCAAGCTAAAATAGGCGAGACCGTCAAGGTCGTAAAGCTCCACGGAGAGGGCGCAACCAAGCGCCGAATCATGGACATGGGACTTACCAGGGGCGTGGAGGTCTATATCCGAAAGGTCGCGCCTCTCGGCGATCCCGTGGAGATTACGGTGCGCGGCTATGAGCTCTCGCTGCGAAAGGCCGACGCCGACATGATTGAGGTCGAATAAGATCTGAGCTCAGATTACTTTAAAGAAAGAGAGGCTGTCAAAATGGATTTGCGTATTGCTCTTGCGGGTAACCCCAACAGCGGTAAAACCACACTGTTCAACGCTCTCACCGGCTCGAATCAGTTCGTAGGAAACTGGCCGGGCGTTACGGTGGAGAAAAAAGAAGGAAAGCTCAAAAAACACGACGGCGTTGTAATAACCGATCTCCCCGGCATATACTCGCTCTCACCCTACACACTTGAGGAGGTCGTGGCGCGAAATTATCTCATAGACGAGCGCCCTGACGCCATACTCAACATAATCGACGGCACGAACCTCGAGAGAAACCTCTATCTCACCACCCAGCTTACCGAGCTAGGCATCCCCGTTGTTATAGCGATCAACATGATGGACGTCGTCAGGAAAAACGGCGACAAGATAAATGTTGAGGAGCTCTCCCGTCAGCTCGGCTGCAAAATAGTCGAGATATCCGCGTTAAAAGGCGACGGAGTCATGACTGCGGCCGAGGCGGCAATCGAGGCGGCGAAGAACACAAAGACCCTCCCGATGCACACCTTTGAGGGCTCCGTCGAGCACGCTCTCGCGCACATTGAAGAGGCCGCCGTCCACGGACTCCCCGAGGAGCAGCAGAGATGGTACGCCATAAAGATTTTTGAGCGCGACGACAAGGTGCTTGCAAAGCTCAACCTCGACAAGGCGACCCTTGAGCACATCGAGGGCGACATTAAAGAGGTCGAAAAAGAGATGGACGACGACGCGGAGTCGATTATCACCAATGAGAGATATGTTTATATCGCCTCGATAATCAAGGCCTGCTACAAAAAGAAGAACGTCGGCAAGCTTTCGACCTCCGATAAAATCGACAAGGTGGTCACTAACCGCTGGCTCGGACTGCCGATATTTGCGGCCATTATGTTCCTCGTCTACTATATCTCCATGGTCTCCGTCGGCTCGTTTGCGACCGACTGGATGAACGACGGCGTGTTCGGCGACGGCTGGCACCTGCTGGGTATCGGCTCGAAGTCCTACTCGACCGACGCGGACAACTACACCGCCGCCACCCAAGCCGTCGGCGCCTTCACGGGCATTGACTTCGGCGCGGAGGATTTCGACGCGGACAAAGCGCTCTCCGAGATGAAAGCGTTTAAGCCCTCGGCAAATACGGCGACAATCGATGTTGAGGACGAGGAGACCCTCGCCGTAAACACCCTGACCGCCTACTATTCGGCAGTTCCCGAGAACCTCTCAAAGGCCGAAAAAGAGGCAACCGTGGCGATGAGCTATGTTGACGCCGTCAAGTACCTCGAAAACAAGGGCTTCGACGAGCCCGACCCCGCCGCCTACGGAGTGTGGGTGCCCGGAATCCCGGTGCTTATAGGCAACGGACTTGAAAAGGCGGGCGCGGCCGACTGGCTCAGCGGTCTCATCAACGACGGTATCGTAGCGGGCGTGGGCGCGGTGCTCGGCTTCGTGCCCCAGATGCTCGTTTTGTTCCTGCTCCTCGCGTTCCTTGAGGCCTGCGGCTACATGGCGCGTATAGCGTTCGTCCTTGACCGTGTATTCCGCAAGTTCGGTCTTTCCGGAAAGTCCTTTATCCCCATGCTTATCGGCACGGGCTGCGGCGTTCCCGGAATCATGGCTTCGCGTACCATAGAAAACGAGCGCGACCGCCGTATGACAATAATGACAACAACCTTCATCCCCTGCGGCGCAAAGGTTCCGTTTATCGCCATGATAGCGGGCGCCCTCTTCGGCGGCTCGGCGCTGGTCTCGACCTCCGCCTATTTCATCGGCATGGCGGCGATTATATGCTCGGGCATCATGCTCAAAAAGACAAAGATGTTCTCGGGCGATCCCGCTCCGTTCGTTATGGAGCTGCCCGCCTACCACTGGCCGACGCTTAAAAACGTCCTCCGCTCCATGTGGGAGCGCGGCTGGTCGTTCATAAAGAAGGCCGGAACGATAATCCTGCTTTCGACTATAGTCGTATGGTTTACCTCCTACTTCGGCTTCGTCGACGGACATTTCGGAATGCTCGCGGAGGATCAGCTTGATGAATCGCTGCTCGCAAAGGTCGGCTCGGCCATCGCCTGGATATTCATCCCGCTCGGCTGGGGCAACTGGCAGGCTGCCGTCGCCTCGATAACCGGCCTTGTCGCAAAGGAGAACATAGTCGGCACCATGGGCATCCTCTACGGTGCGGAGGGCAATGTTTATGCAACCCTCGCCAAGGCGTTTACGGGTCTGACCGCCTATTCGTTCCTCGTCTTTAACCTCCTGTGCGCCCCCTGCTTCGCGGCTATCGGAGCAATCAAGCGCGAGATGAACAGTGCTAAGTGGACCTGGTTTGCAATAGGCTATCAGTGCGGCTTCGCATATGTCGTCTCCCTGATGATAAACCAGTTCGGCAATCTCTTCACCGGAAACATTCACGGCGCGGTCGATATAGTGAGCCTTGTGTTCGCGTTCGCGTTCCTCGCCCTGATAATCTTCATGCTCGTGCGCCCCTACAAAGAGGCCACAAAGCTCGCATCCGATGTAAAGGTCACAAAATAAATCAAGCTATACGCTGTGAAAGGAGTCTTCCGAAATGCTTGCATGGTTATCAAATAATATCGCAACCGTTATAATAAGCCTCGTACTTGCCGTTATCGTGGCGCTGATAATATTCAGCCTCGTAAAAAATAAGAAAAAGGGCAAATCCTCCTGCGGTTGCAACTGTGCCCACTGCGCCATGTCCGGCTCCTGCCACGGCGCAGCAGAGAAAAAGGGCAAAAAATAAACCCATAAAGCAAAGAGAAAGGACGCGGTTTTTTCGCCGCGTCCTTTTGCATATTTTTGAGGTTTCGCGTATAAGCTGCGTAATTTGAGAGACAGCGATATCGCCATTCCGGCGGACACGAAAAACGCCGCGAAAAAATCAACCGCGCAGACAGAATATATCTGCCTGCGCGGTTTTGGCTTTTAATTAAATTATACTGTCTCCCGAAGCTGTATCTCTCGGCTGACCTCAAGCCCGCCGGGAGTGAGAGTGAGGGCTATTCCGCCGCTGTCCGAGGTCGAATATGCCCTGCGCCCGAATGCCGACATTATGCCGACGAGCACATCGTCCGAAATTTCGGCGAGGCGGTTCGTAATTATCAAAGTATCGGGACGCAGCTTGTCGAGCGCCTCCTGAGGAACGGCGCGTTCGCCGTGGCAGGGAACCTTCAGCGCGTCGACCCGTCCGACGGCGTTGGCAAGGCGAACAAGGTCGCCCGTGTCGTTTATCATATCGCCCGCGAGAAGAATGCGCCTGCAGCCCTGCTCGGCAAGCAACGCGAGCGAGTTGTCGTTCTCGCAGATGTTCTTGTGATACGAGTCGGGCTCGGTGTTGAAGAAGCGAAGCGCCCAATTCCCCAGCGCAAACGGCTCGTCCGGCACGCAGTCGATAACCGGGATATTCATGCTCTGCGCCTTTTTGTTGAGCGATTGATACAGCGCGTCGCCGTCATGGACGCACTTGTCCCACTGCGCAAGATTCGTGCCGATAAACGGCTTTAAATATATCTTGCCTATTGTGATATCCCCGTCGTCAAGGAGTGTCTCAAGCCCGCCGACATGGCCGGAATGGAGATGAGTCACCGCCACGAATTCGAGGTCTATTCTCCCGCCCGCGGTCTCCTTGAGATAGCGCGCCGTGTGCTTTGCGTGCTCCGCGTCGCCGCAGTCTATGAGGGCAAAATGATTTCCGCTCTGAATAAGAATGCAATCCGAGCGCCCGGTGTTCAGAAAATGTATGCGCTCACCCGCAGACGGTGCAGAAACGTCCTCGTCCTGCGCGGGTGCGGGCGGGTTTTTGGCCGTCCTGATAACCTGCGCCGCAGAGGGCTTGAATTTATCTTTCTGTGTAAATTTTTTGACGATTTCGGCAAGATCCTTTATTGCCATATTTTTCAGCCCTTTCGGGGAATTATTTTGTCTTTCGCAAGTCCGAGAAAAACCGCTTTAAAAGAAGGGCACATTCGTCCTGCATGAAGCCGCCCTCAATCTCGGGCGAGTGATTATACGGAAAGTCGAACAGGTTGTTTATCGACCCGCATGAGCCCGCCTTCGGGTCATATGCCCCGAACACCACGCGCTTTATGCGCGAGTTTATTATCGCCCCGGCGCACATCGGGCACGGTTCGAGCGTCACAAACAGCTCGCATTGCCAGAGCCGCCAGCCGCCGAGCGCCCTGCACGCTTTGTCTATCGCCTCTATCTCGGCGTGGGCGAGGGCGTTTTTGTCCTTTTCGCGCCTGTTTCGCCCGACGGAGACTATCTCTCCGTCTTTGGCTACCACCGCGCCGACGGGCACTTCGCCGTCCGCCGCAGCCTCTCTTGCAAGCGCGATTGCCGCCTGCATAAGCTCTCTGTCAGTCATTCTTCCACTCCCCGTTTACGAAGGCCATGTTATAAAAGTATATGTCGTATAGAGCAGATAGATGATAGAGAGTATCATCGGGATGTTTATGAAATATGCCGCCGTGCGCTCGCCGCGGGAAAGAGCGGTGCGCGGCTTTTTGAATTTCACAGGAATATTCTGCTTGTGCGCTCTGGTTCTGAAGAGAACAAGGCAGATTATGCCCGCCGCAAAGAACACCGCGACACAGATATAATAGATGATATCCACCGTCTTTTCGGGCATGAACTCGTAGAGAATCGAAATGACGCCGGAGAAGAAGTTGTTGCAGAAATGTATCATCACGCCCGTCCACATCGAGCCGGTAACTATCACGAAATAGCCTATACCTATGCCGACAATGAACGCAAACGGCGCCTGGACGAGGTTGCCGTGCATCATTCCGAACAGCGCGGAGGAGACGAGAACGGCGAACCAATTGCCGAACTTGCGCGCGGGCATCATGACAACGCCGCGAAGCGCATACTCCTCAACGAGAGCCGGGACGACCGCGAGCTGGAGCAGGTACATCGCGATACCCAAAGGCGAGGTCGGGGTGGGCGAGTCGGGGTATTCAAAGGTTATGCCTGTTGTGGTCTCGACAAAGGTCGAGAGGAAGTTGGTGGCGTAGTTGCCTATCATGCAGATCATCAAGCCCACGGGCACGGCCAAAAACATGAGGCGCATATCATAGGGCTTGCCGAAATTCAGGCACTGTTGGCGCTTATCCTTGAGCAGAAGGCTCGTCAGGAAAAACGGAACAAATATGCAGAAAACCGACATCATTACGCCTATGGCATAGCCGCGGTCGGTGCTGTTTGCGTAGTCGTCAAAGAGATTCAAAAGAAACAGTATTCCCGCGCCGACAAACTGAAACAGGGCGAAAAGAAGTATGCCCAGTCCGCTTATGTTGCCGAGCTTTCTTATCTGACGCTTTTCGCGCCGCATTATTCTGAGCGTATCCGACGGATCGGGCTGATATCCGTATCCGCCCTGTGCGCCGCCGCTGTTATATTGAGTATTGTATTGAGGATTATATTCCATATCTTCACCGTTCCGCTTAAAATTCTTATTAAATTATACCCTACCCCGCGCCATTTAACAATAGCCTAAAAGCGAAGTTTAAAGAAAAAGGGAATATAGTTTAATTTCAGTTAACATTTTTAAAGTCCGAACGCCAAAACGCCGATTAGGCTCCGGACTCGGCTTGCCCGCCGAAGCGGGAGAGAGTCGCACACGCCGTTCTCCCAATCTCAATTTGTGAGGACAATCGGATGAGAGATAAACTTGAGAAAGTTTACAATCGCGTTTTATGAACTAAAAACAAACAGATATTATTAAGACGGATGAATATCCGATATACGGAGAAGCGGGATTTGCTGTCGAAAGCATGCCGAAAATAAATGTGTTGCCTGAGCATTTATATTGCGTTGTCAGGCATATGTATCTTGAAAAGTATTTTTCGGGAGAACCCGTATCGCATATTTATGTGAGGAGTTTAGCTTTGAAAATATCGAAAGGCGGATTGATGCAACAGAAACATTTATACTTGAGAAAATTGAATTTATAATTAATTCTCACCGACATCCGCTTCAAAGGCTCGGTGAGCTCGTCAATTTCCGATTTATCAACCGATGTCGATCTTTATAAAAGCCAAACGGCGCGACCGTAAAAGCCGCGCCGTTCCTGTGTGTTCGTTTTTTTATTCGTAGAGCGGATGCGCTGCGCAAATTGCGGCGACTCCCGCGCGGATAGCGTCCGCGCTGTTTTCGAAGTCCGTTGCCGCGAGGTAGACGAACTCTGCGATTTTGTCCATGTCGCTCTCGTCAAGACCTCTTGTCGTGGCGGCCGCCGTTCCGAGGCGCAGACCGCTTGTGACAAACGGGGTCTCGGGGTCGTTGGGTATGGCGTTCTTGTTCGCCGTGATGTTGACTTCGTCAAGTCTCTTCTCGAGATCCTTGCCCGTTACGCCGAGCGAGCGCAGGTCGAGGAGTATGAGGTGGTTGTCGGTGCCGCCGGAGACGAGGTTGACTCCGCGCTTTGCAAGAGACTCGGCAAGAGCCTTGCAGTTGTTGAGAAGTCTCTGCTGATAGTCCTTGAACTCGGGCTTGAGAGCTTCGCCGAAGCAGACGGCCTTACCCGCGATAACGTGCATGAGCGGACCGCCCTGGTTGCCGGGGAAAATAGCCTTGTTTATAGCTGCGCCGAGCTCAGCCTTGGAGAGGATGAGTCCGCCGCGGGGACCTCTGAGGGTCTTGTGCGTGGTTGTTGTGACAACGTCGGCATAGGGCACGGGCGAGGGATGAAGTCCCGCCGCGACGAGTCCCGCGATGTGAGCCATGTCTACCATGAAATATGCGCCGACCGATTTTGCTATAGCGCCGATGCGCTCGAAGTCGATAACGCGCGGATAAGCGGATGCGCCCGCGACGATAAGCTTCGGGCAGACCTCCTTGGCGGTCTTTTCGAGCTCGTCATAGTCGATGTAGCCGTCGTCGTTTACGCCGTAGGGCACGAACTTGTAGAGCTTGCCGCTCGCGTTGACGGGCGAGCCGTGGGTCAGATGTCCGCCGTGGGCGAGGCTCATGCCCATGACAGTGTCGCCGGGATTTATGAGCGCGGAATAAGCGGCCATGTTAGCCTGCGCGCCCGAGTGCGGCTGAACGTTGGCGCAGTCCGCGCCGAAGAGCTCTTTTGCGCGCTCGATAGCAAGATTTTCAACGATGTCAACGAATTCGCAGCCGCCGTAATAACGCTTGCCGGGATAACCCTCGGCGTATTTGTTGGTCAGCACGCTGCCCATTGCCGCCATAACGGCGGGGGAGACGAAGTTCTCCGAGGCGATAAGCTCGATGTTGCGTCTCTGTCTGCCGAGCTCGAGATCCATGGCGTCCGCCACTTCCGGGTCATACTGTGCGACGAGCTTGGCGCTGTCAAAAAAATCAGGGTACATTGTGATTTCCTCCTCTTGAAAAAATCGGACAAAGATTAACCTAATAATACCATTTACAGCGATTAAAGTCAAAGCCAAAGGGAATAATATTGTCGATTTATGCAAAAAGACGGAATGAGTCAAAATAGTTCTTGTATTTATGTCAATAATACTGTATAATGATTCAATGTAACACTTTTATTAAAAGGAGATGAATCAATGGATCCCATTAAAGTGGATTTTTCAAAAAAAGGCGGCCCCAAGGAGATAGTTATACCTCCCGATAAAGCGGCGCTCAAGATAGTTTTGAGCGTGCTTTGCTCGCTGGTAACCGCGGCCATTGCATTTTATATAATGCTGCCGCCCCTCAACTTCAAGGCATATGAGTTCTACGGTTTTCTTGCGATAATCGTCGCGTCCTATGCGCTGTTTTCGGCGCTGTTCACGAACGTGTTCAAAAGACCCGAATATATGCCGTATTTCAAGCGTCAGCTGATAGTCCCCGGCGTTATTGTCGGCGTTATCGCGCTTACGGTGGGCATAGGCTATCTCGTCTCGTGCCCGTTCTTCAGAGCCTCGGCTTACAGCAGGATAATCGATGTCCGCACCGACAGCAACTTCGCCGATGAGATAGACAAGCAGGACGCGGAGTCCTTCAGCAACATCCCGAAGCTTGACGAGGGCGTTGCGGCCACTCTTGCGCCCAGAGCGCTCGGTAAGCTGGCGGAAAAGGGCTATGTCTCGCAGTTCTCGGTCTATCCGCTCTACACGCAGATAAACTACAAGGGCACGCCCGTCAGGGTCGTTCCGCTCCAGTATTCCAATATCATCAAGTGGCTCACAAACCGCACCGAGGGTCTGCCCGGCTATATCATTATAGACATGGCGAACGAAGTGACCACCCTCAAGGAGCTCGATTCGGGTATCAAGTATTCTCCCGCCGAGCACTTCGGCAGACTTCTAAAGCGTCACCTGAGAATGCAGTATCCGACCTATATGTTCGGCTCGAGCTCGTTTGAAATCGACGATGAGGGCAATCCCTATTGGATCTGCGCGAGAGTCGATAAGACCATCGGACTGTTCGGCGGAACCGACGTCAAGGGAATCGTGATAGTCAACGCAATTGACGGCAAGTGCGAATATGTGCCGATAGAGACGGTCAAGAGCGATGCCAAATATCAGTGGATCGACAGAGTCTATGACTCCGACCTTCTCGTCGAGCAGTACAATTACTACGGCAGATATCAGAAGGGCTTCTGGAACTCGATTCTCGGTCAGGAGGATGTCTACGTCACCACCGAGGATTACAGCTACATCGCCCAGAACGACGATGTCTATATGTACACGGGCGTTACCTCCGTCACCAACGACCAGTCGATAACCGGCTTTATTATGATAAATCAGCGCACAAAGGAGGCCGTCTATTATTCGGTCGCGGGCGCAAAGGAGCAGTCGGCGCAGGCTTCCGCAGAGGGTCTTGATGAGATAAAGGCGGCAGGCTACACGGCAACGTTCCCGCTGCTGCTCAATATCGACGGCGAGCCGACCTACTTCATGGCTCTCAAGGACGTCAGAGACGACGGCTCTCAGATCATTCAGAGCTACGCGCTCATCAACGTCAAGCAGTACACGAAGATAAAGGTCTACGGCAAGACCCTTGCCGAGTGCCTTGCAAAGTATGTCGCCCAGCTCAAGGCGAACGGTATCAATGTCGATATCGACGCGAACCAGGTAGTTGACCCTGCGGATAATCCCGACGCACAGGGCGGCTCCGAGCCGAAGGTGCAGACCGTCAACGGCAAGATAGCCGATATCCGCACCCAGGTCATCTCGGGCGAGACATATTATTATATCAAGCTCGAGGGCGGCGACGTCTATTATTCGATAGCCGCTTCCAAGTCGACAACCGCCGTTATCCTCAACAGAAACGACACTGTCACGATTCGCTTCAACGCCGGCGAGGGTGCAATAGTCCCCGCAAGCGAGCTTGAAAAGGCGAAATAAAATAACATTACAAACAACAGCGCCGCCGCAGATATTCTCTGCGGTGGCGTTGCACTATTTATGTTTACTTTTCTTCGGGTTTATTATCGTTTTCCGTGTTGTCGTTTGTTTTGCTTTTTTCGGAAGGATTATCTTTTGTCTGCTTGAGCAGGGGACTCAGCTTTTTGAGTATCATTACGACACTTGCGAAGATGAGGGCAGCCAAAGCGAGGTGAGGATTAAAGCCGTCAAGAAGTCCCGAAAGTTCAAAATCCAGCCATTCGCAAAACAGAAAAATTACAATCAAAAGTACCGCATCTAATGCATCCATAATTGCATTCAGCCGTCAGGCGGCTGTACCTCCTGTGTTGTTTTTGCCATAAACCGTTCCGTGATAAATATAGCTTTTAGCGATATCATGCGTTCTATATGTTTTGCTTCCGTAAACTAAGCCGTCGGAATCTCCTCCTTTGCAGAAATGATATTTTTTATAAAAGTTTTAGCTGAGAACTTATCGCAACACAATGCTAACACAAATTGCCAACATTATAATATCTTACAAGAACATTATACATTTTTGTTGCAAATTACAAAAATACACAATTCAATTTGTGTATTTGCACCAAAGAAATTTTGAGACGCGCAGAACCGCGATGAAAAAAGCGCCCTCGCAGAGAATGTCTGCGGCGGCGCGTTTAATATTTGGATTTATTTATCGCTTCTTTTAAATACCTTTCTCCCGCAGATTACGGCGAAAGTGAGATATGAAATTACATATCCTATAAACTCGAAGATGCGCATATATTTGCTTGTTATAAGATAACCCAATAAATACAGCACCATAAACAGCAGCACGACCGCGCCCGAGATAAACATTCCTTTTGTTTCGGCTTCTTTTCTGAGCAGGAAAAAAAGTGCGAGCACCGATGCGGCAGCAAAGGCAAGACAAAAGAAGTGGTATATTATTTCGGAGCCGGTAACCCCGATATCCACGCCGAGCTTGCCGAAAAAGCCCGTCACGGCCTCGCGAACCGCGGTGGGCGGGTATGAATATTTGAAAATACCGAAAGCGGTATATGCGCCGCTCAGAATGTAGAGTATATAAAGGACTATCTTGACGGCGGACTGTTTTTTCATAATAAAACCACCTTAGCGGAGCGTTAAATTTGATCAAGCGCAAATTTGTATAAAAAGCAATAAAAGCCTCCTTTCCAATTTTTATAACCCATATCAAATAAAAATTGGAATGTGTTACGGGAATATAGTAACTTAAAAAGCAACCGATTTAATTGGCTTAAAGAAGTATCACACATTTTTGTTACAAATTACAAAAATACATAATTCGATTTGTGTATTTGCACCAAAGAAATTTTGAGACGCGCAGAACCGCGATGAAAAAGTCCCCCGCAGATTCGTTCCGCGGGGGACTGCTTTATTATATTATCTATTCGGTTTATATTTTCGGCAGAGAGTCGCTTATTTCCACGGTAGCGTTGACATATGCGGCGAGGTCATCTGCTCTAAGTATTCCTGACCGCGCTCGGAGTCAATGGGTTCTCCCTTGACTGTGGAGAGCGGAATATCCGTTGAAACATCAAGAAACTCAAAGTGTATTTTGTCCGCCTTTACCCTTTTGGTGTAGCTGTAGCTTGAGCTAAGGTCAAATGTGACGGAACTGCCGTTGGGATTGGGATAAGGATAAGGAGCTCTCTTCTCACGAATAAAATACCCGTAGCTGCCTATAGGCAATTCCTTTTTGCCGAGAGTTACTTTGGCATACAGACTGTGATTTTCGTCGTTTGCCATTGCCTCGATTTCATCGGCTTGAGCCGTTGTCGTTTTGAGGGAGTATGTTATATTGAATCCCAAGTCGTTGTAATAGCAAAGGGTTATCGAAACATCCCCGTATTTACTTTTGAGCTTTATGTCGCCGCGAAATACATGAAAATCCGGATATTTGCTTGTAAAGGCGTAGGAGTCGCCTGTGTCGAAATTTAATATGTAATCGGAGCGCATTTTGTTCGAGCCGCAGGCGGCGAGGGACAGCATAAGGACGAGGCAAAGAGCTAAGCTTATCAATCTTTTCATAACACCGAGTCTCCTTCTGTGTTATTATATTATGTGTTCTAATCATGTGTTCTATATGTTTTGCCTCCGTAAACTAAACCGTCGGAATCTCCTCCTTTGCAGAAATGATATTTTTTATAAAAGTTTTAGCTGAGAACTTATCGCAACACAATGCTAACACAAATTGCCAACATTATAATATCTTACAAGAACATTATACATTTTTGTTGCAAATTACAAAAATACACAATTCAATTTGTGTATTTGCACCAAAGAAATTTTAAGGTGCGCAGAACCGCGATGAAAGAATCCCCCGCAGATTCGCTCCGCGGGGGACTGTCTGTTTAAATTATTACGGCGTTATTGCTGAGAATGCGTTATGAAATAAATCAGCGCTATAACTCCCGCCGTGACCGTTGCACCGATGATGATGTTGTTCATCAGAACGATAGTGCCGACTCCGGCTGCAACGCCGAGCACTGCCGTGAGGATTATCGGAATCCACATGGCGGGCGACTTGCCGTACTTCGCGCCGATGTACCAGCTGTAAAGACCCCAGCCGAAAGCGTCGGTGTACTTGTAGAGGTGAGTGTTGTAGCTCCACGGATCGTTCTCGTCAAGCTCGAAGATACGAACGGCTCTCGATATGTATCTGCCGTAGGACTCGAAGGTGATGCCGGGGCACATGATGAGGTCGATTCCGTCAACGTTGCCGATGAAGTTGTTGATGTGGTCGTGGCCGAAGGACGCCGCAATGACGTCGCCGCGCGATTTCCATGCCGCGAACTGACCGGAATTGGTGTTCGACGGGCAGGGGAACTCGAGCATCGTGCCGGTGGTTTTGCCGGGCTTGAGCATGAGGAGCTTGTTCTGTCCGTTGAGCTTCTTGGTTATCGCGGTCTCGCCCTTGAACGGGGAGTCAACGAGGAGCTCCGCAACCTCGGGAACTATAATATGCTGGAACGCGATGGAGGGAACGGGATGACCCGCCTTTTTCTCGAGCTCCTCGCTGGTTTTTACATACCAGTCTATCTGATCCTGATGGACATAGTCGTAGCCGCCGTTTTCTCTGTCATAGTCGTTCGAATCAAAGAGCCAAAGGTTGAACTTTATGTCGTTTCCCTTGGAGGCGTAGATGGGCAGGTTGTGCGTGCCGCTGCCGTAAAGCTCGGGGTCTGCGTCATAAGCGAGGCAGCCGGGGAGCGTCTGATAATAGGCAAGCTGCTCGTCGCGGCTGACGGGGCAGCCCTCATCGGTATCGTGGTTGCCGAAAACGAAGGTGAAGGGGATGCCTCTGTCCGTAACGGGCTTGAGTATCGCCTTTATTCCGGCATAGACTCCCTCTGCGGTCTTGATTTTGCCGCCCGCTATCTGGTCGCCTGTAAATACGACGAGGTCGGGCTTCTCTGCGTCGAGAGCTTTTTCCATGAACATTATCATGGCTTCTCTCGGTATGTCGATATCCTGCGTGTCGGAAATCTGCATTATCTTGAGCTTTCCGTCCTTGTTGAAGCGCAGAACACCGTTGCCGTCGACTGCCGCAAAAGCGGGCGACGCCGCGGCTAAGAGCATCGCCGCGCAGAGCACAACGGCGAGCAAAGCTTTGATTTTCTTACTCATGACTCTTTTCAATCCTTTCTTTACTCTGTGCGAGTAAATATATTCTAGGCGTGACTATTATATAACTAATATGACCAAAAATCAATGAGCAAATGAGATAATTTTTATATGTATTTTTGAGTTAGAATAGACAAACCGGATCTGCGTTTATTCGCAGACCCGGCAGAATGAGCATAAGAATAATGCCGATTTTTGAATTGCTGTTAATTATAGAGTCGGCGGCTGCGGCGCCTCGCTGCCGCTGATTGCGTCGGGCACTCATTCGCCCGAATCCGCTTTCGTCTTTTGGCTGTCGCCCGAGCCCAATTTGTTCATCACCTCGAGCGGGTCTGCCGTCTTGCCGTTTACGGCCACGGTGAAGTGCAGGTGTGTCCCGTCCGCCGCCTCGACGGGGACGATGCCCAAAGTGCCTATGCAGTCAAACTGCTCCACCTCGTCGCCCTCCTTGGGCAGATTTTTGTCCGCAAGCCCGCAGTACCGCGCCACAAGCCCCTTTCCGTGGTCTATCTCAACCACGTTGCCCCAGAGCGGGTCGGAATAGACTTTGGTAACGCGCCCGTTTTGTATGGCGATAACATCGTTGCCCTTTGCGCCGCCGAAATCGATGCCGTTGTGAACTCTCCAGTCGTTCGTCGTCTTGTTCTTCACCATCTCGTCCGCGCTGTAATCCTTGCGGATGTCCGTGCCCATCGGCAGGGCATAGCTGCCGGTGTAGGGTGTATTTTTGCCGTCGTCCTCCTTTGTCGTCTGTGCGGGGGCGGTGGTTCTGTCGTCGGGGACGTTCTTTACGGGGTTGTTCGCCTGCGTCGGCGTCTCCGACGGGACGAGATAGTCTATATTGTATTGCCTTGAGGACTGCTCGGAGGTGTCGACCTTGCCCGGCGCTTTGGATACGTGCACGGCGCCCCAGACTCCCGCGCCCGCCGCAAGAATGCACAGCGCCGCGAGGACGTATATTCCTTTTGATTTTAAAAAGCTCTTTTTGTTGAATGAATTGTCTATCATATCTGCCTCGTTTCTCCGCGTGCGGTGTCACGGTGTTTTTTCATTCCTATTTTTGACCGCGCCGCCGCGCTTTATGCGCAAGGCAAAATTTATGAAAAATAAAAACGAAAAGACGCCCGCCTTTCGGCGAGCGCCCTTTCGTAATGAGGGGTTCGATGCAACTTTTAGCATCTGGTTTGAGGAGGGGTGATGCCTGACGAACTCAGGCACCGCACACTGCAGGGTGCGGCTCCCTGCCCTTGTGTGCAACTATATGATACCCGAGTTTTGTTAAGCCCCTGTGAACAGAGTCTTAATAATCAAAATTGTTTTTGTTAAGAGTTTAGTCCCGTGCGACATTTTCCCGGAAAGTGTTTTTTGTCTTTTGTGTACTTTGCCCAAATATGCGGCTGAAATTTCGTCATTCTCGCGGCGAAAGAATCGGCGGTTATTCTTGAACTATTTATCCAATTGTTTATAATTAAACTGATAAAGAAGGGATATATTAATATACCTTAAATATACGGAATAAAGGACAGGAGAGGCAATATGGAAAGAAAGGTAAGAATAGGCATTATCGGCTGCGGCGGCATCGCCAACGGCAAGCATATGCCCGCACTTAAAAAAATCGAAGAGGCCGAGATGGTCGCTTTCTGCGATATCATCGAGGAGAGAGCGGTAAAGGCCGCAAAGGAGTTCGGCGTCGAGGGCGCAAAGGTCTATACCGATTACAGAGAGCTGCTCGAGGACGAGAGCATAGAGAGCGTCCATGTCTGCACCCCCAACCGCTCGCATTCGTTTATAACGGTGGATGCGCTCGAGGCGGGCAAGCACGTTATGTGCGAAAAGCCCATGGCAAAGACCTATGCCGAGGCAAAGAAGATGTACGAGACCGCGCAGCGCACCGGCAAGAAGCTGACTATCGGCTATCAGCAGCGCTGGAGAGCTGATTCGCTCTATCTCAAGGAGGCGTGCGACAACGGCGACCTCGGCGATATCTATTACGGCCGCGCCATCGCCCTGCGCCGCAGAGCGGTTCCGACCTGGGGCGTTTTCCTCAACGAGTACGAGCAGGGCGGCGGTCCGCTTATCGATATAGGCACCCACGCGCTCGACCTCACCCTTTGGATGATGAACAACTACAAGCCCAAGATGGTAGTCGGCAACGTCTACAAGAAGCTCGGGGATCAGAAGCGCTCCGGCAACGCATGGGGCGAATGGGATCCCGCGCAGTACACCGTCGAGGATTCGGCATTCGGTTTTGTTACCATGGAAAACGGCGCGACTATCTCCGTCGAAGCGAGCTGGGCTCTCAATATTGCCGACCCCAACGAGGCCGTCACATATCTTTGCGGCGACAAGGCGGGCGCGGATATGCGCGGCGGACTTCACTTGAACTATGTCAAGTACGGTCGCCAGTGCATCGAGACTCCGAACTTTGAGGCCGGCGGAGCCGCATTCTTCGAGGGCGCGACCGACGACCCCTCCGAGCTTGAAGCCCGCGCCTTTATCGATGCTATCATCAACGACACCGAGGTCAGCACCAAGCCGGAGCAGGCACTCGTTGTAACGCAGATACTCGAAGGAATATATGAATCCGCCAAGCAAGGCAAACCTTTTTATTTTGAGTAATATCACGCACATTGTGAGCCTTTTGCTCCTTTGCGTATCTCGATACGCGGCAGTCGCAAAAAACTCACACTGCACGCAATCTTACTCAAAATGCGTTGAATCATATCACGCACATTGACTGTCCCGCGAAGGGCTTGAGTATCGGCATACACTGCGCCCCTCGCGGCACAGCCACTGCACGCAATCTTACTCAAAATACGTTGAATCATATCACGCACATTGACTGCCTCGCGAGGGGCTTGAGTATCGGCATACACTGCGCCCCTCGCGGCACAGCCACTGCACGCAAT
>ENA-OZAA01000163-OZAA01000163.1-human-gut-metagenome-genome-assembly--contig:-NODE-163-length-48500-cov-16.603819_pt1 | contig 48500 bp, 44 predicted proteins | sample MGYA00244204_ERZ653492 | MGnify/ENA primary metagenome ERZ653492 (study PRJEB26926, sample SAMN06164980) | human gut metagenome | biome: ENVO:00009003; feature: ENVO:2100002; material: ENVO:00002003... | reverse complement strand
GTATCACATCCGACTGTTATTGTACTGCGCTATTGCATCGGCACCGCCTAACAGCAGTATGATAAGTATAGCCCCAATCCATGGAAACAACATCGTAAAAATTCCAAACCATGCGCCGAGTGAATCGCTGCTATAGTCCCAGAAAGGCTTGTTCGGGTCATCAAGCCAGTACACATTTATGATAGTCCTAAGCTTAGAACGTGTGCTATGTCTGTTATCGCATGAAAAACGCTTGCGGTACTCCTTTCCGTCTACAGTATATGTGTACCTGGCAGCCCAGTAGCTGTAAGCGGATTGTGAATTATTGACAACGAGCCTCTTCGCATCCTCCTTCACAATCATGCCTCTCGCCACATGTCCACGCTCCTTTGCAAGTGCTATCTTGCGCTGTAAACCAATATTTAATTTGTCGAAAAACTTAAAATCTATGATATACAGTGGTATTAGTGAAAGCATACCTACATTTACCTGCCACGGGTAGCTTGCGATAGCCTTAAAAACTTCTGAAAAAGTGTCCATTGAAAATCCCCTTTCTTTATATGCTGCATTTGAATATATGGTATGAGAATATTATAGAAATAAGGAAGGGGATTGGCAATGGGAAATTATTTTTTATTTATATTGTCTTTGATTTTATCATCATCTTTTGTCATTTCAAGGTAAAACTCAGCTAGTTTCATAGCTCTTTCAAGTTGTCTGTTTTCATAACTGTCATTTAGTCGGTTAAAAGTCATTTGCAAAGGATCACAATTGGGATCATCTCCAAAAACAAGATAATCTAGGGTGACGTCTGTGAATTTTGCTATATGAATAAGTAAGTCGAGATTAGGAACTCTTTTACCAGACTCTATAAGTGCTAAATATGAAGAAGAAATATAGAGCATGTCAGCAAAGTATGATTGTGTTTTATTTCTTTTTAATCTTAATTTTCGTATTCGTTCACCTAACTCCTGTGGGTTTAAAATAATGTTGTTCATGTAAAATCCTCCATAACAAATATGTTGCTATAAGTAAAAAATATTATGACTTATTGTATATGATATTAAAATTATTAACTTTCATTATGAAAAAAGACATTTTACAATGTGTAAAAAACGCGAGTCTAACAAATAATCTTGAAAATATTAACAAGCAGTAAATAATATATTGACATATAGAAAAAATAGTGGCACAATGTAAGAAATAAGGACTATAAGGAGGTCAAAAGATGAAAAAAAGTATGTGGAAAAAGCTGATGTCCACAATACTGGCATTAGTCATGGTATTGGGATTATCAGGTACATTAGGTTTTCAGTATGTAGATGCGACTGAAAACTCAGGATTTACGTTTTTACCGGACAAAACAGAGGTTAAACGAGGCGATATTGTTACATATTCTATCGACTTAGCAAAGAATGCTAAGATTGCTGGAATTACAGCACAGTTTACATTTGATCCTGATGTACTTGAAGCAGTAGGTGATGGTGTAGATGCAAAAGGTTATGTTAAAAATGCAGTTAAGAAGGGAAATGTAAGCGAGGGAACGTTTGGTGATTTTTACGTCAACACAGATGGAAGAATTGGTATTGTTGCCATTTTAAATGATAATGACAAAGATAAATTAGCAGATGGTAATGTTGCTAAGATTTCTTTTAAAGTAAAGGATACTGCAAAGGGTGACATTGGATTAAAGGTTAAAAATCTGGAGTTCTGTGATGTGAATTCAGAAGATATTCCAACATCAGAAATCAGTGTCACAAAAGATAATGATGCACAAATTAAAGTTGTAGTTCTTGCGACAGGTATCACAGTTGATAAAACTGCAACAACAATCGTGAAGGGTGCTACAGACAAACTTACAGCTACATTAGTTCCGGCAGATGCAAATGGAACAATCACATGGTCAACAAGTGATTCATCAGTAGCAACTGTTTCAAGTGATGGAACAGTAACAGCAGTTAAGAATGGTACAGCTACAGTAACAGCAAAATGCGGTGATTTATCTGCACAGACAAAAGTTACTGTTATTAATCCTTTAAAGGCAATTACAATTACAGGAACAACACATAGCATTAAAAAGGGACAGACAACACAGCTTGGACTTACATATGATCCGGCAGATACAACAGATAGTGTAGCTGCAACATGGACATCAAGCAATACATCTGTAGCAACAGTCAGCAAGACAGGTCTTGTAACAGCATTAAAGGATGGTTCAACAACCATTAAAGCAACAGTAGGAAATGTGAGCAGTACATATGATATTGCTGTAAAGGAAGTAAAGCTTACAGGAATTAAAATGGAAGAAAAGACTCTTATTCATAAGGGCGACACAAAAGCTCTTACAGTAGAGTACACTCCGGCAGATACAACAGATGATAAGACTGTAGCATGGTCATCAAGTGATAGTACAGTAGCATCAGTTGACAACAACGGAATCGTAACAGCAGTTAAACCAGGTTCAGCAGTAATTACTGCAAAGGTAGGAAACTATCAGGCAACATGTGCAGTAACAGTTGATGCTCCTTTAAAGGAAATTGTACCTGAAAAATCTGCAATTAATATGGTAAAGAAGCAGACAGCAAATATTGCGTACTCATTAGTACCGGCTGATACAACAGACAGCAAAGATGTAACATTTACATCTTCTGATGAAACGGTAGCTACAGTTAATTCAGATGGAAAGGTTACAGCAAAGAAAGCAGGACAGGCGACAGTTACTATTACAGGAGCTAATGGTATTAAAGCAACAGTAACAGTAAACGTAAGCGAGATTCCTGTAAATGAAGTAGTGCTGAGTGCACAGGATGAAATCATTGAGGCTGGAGCAAAGAAAACTATTACAGCTACACTTAAACCGGAAAACAATACAGATGATAATCAGGATGTAACATGGACAACATCTGATGAAAAAATTGCAAAGGTAGTTGTTGATAAGGATGACAGTCACAAAGCAACTATTGAGGGTGTTGCAGCTGGTTCAGCAGTAATCACAGCAACAGCAGCAAACGGAACAAAGGCTGAATGTACAGTAAAGGTTCCTAAGCATATTACAAGCATTACATTACCTGAGACAGTTGAGCTTACCAGAGGTACATCAACAACTCTTAATGTAACAATTGCACCGGCAGACACAGATGATGACACAACAGTTACATGGAAGTCATCAGATAGTGATGTTGTAAAGGTAGATGAGAAAACAGGTATGGTTTATGCAGTAAAGGCAGGAAAGGCAGATGTTACAGCAACAACAAAGGCTGTAGATAATGCAACAGCTAAGCCGTTTACAGCAACAACAACTGTAACCGTAAAAGAAAACAACATGACAGATGAAATCGGAAAGAAGCTTGCATTTGATGAGTTTGATGATGTATTAATCGGTCAGAAAGATAATGCAGATAATTACCTTAATCTTAGTGAGTTAATCGAGGCAAACAATATCACAGATGATATTAATGTCGAGTTTGCATCAAGTGATAAGGCAGTAGCAACAATTGATAATGATGGAAATGTGTTTGGTCTCAAAGCTGGAAAAACAATAATAACAGCAACTGTTACAGCAATAGCAGGAGATGGCTCGAAGAATGTTTATACAGCAGAAGGAGAGCTTACAGTAAAGGCTATTCCACTTAACTCAATTGCATTTGATAAAGTAATCAAGGAAATGAAGCTGGGTGCTACAGATACACTTAGCATCATATATAATCCACAGAATACAACTGATGCAAAGGATGTAACATGGACAAGCTCAAATCCTAGTGTGATTTCAGTTGAGAATGGAAAATTAACAGCTAATGCGGTTGGTACAGCAGATATCACAGCAAAAGTTGGTGATAAGACAGTAACATGCACAATCACTGTTAAGGAAGAAAAGAAAGCTGAGCAGCCAAAGCCGGTTATCACAAATAAAAAATCAGACAATAAGCCGGCAGCAAAATCAGTTTCAAAAGCAAATGATGCAAAGAAAGCAAAAACAGGAGACAATAATAATGTTGTTCTGTTCCTGGTAATGTTTGCAGCAGCAGTAGCAATGATTGGAGTAATTACAGGAAAATCATTAAGAAGAAATAGAAGATAGAAAATAGGTCAGAAATACAAGTATGAAGAAAATAATTAAAAAGGCCATATGTTTTATCTGTGCTATATTATTTTTTCAATCTGGGTCAATACCTACATATGCTGATGAGAGTGCCGCCTTTTATGTTCAGACAGCGGCGGCACTGTCTGATGGCATGATCAGGGTATCTGTTTATTTGAAAGATGCAGATAATCTGGCTGGTATTGACGCAGAGCTTTTTTTTGATTCAACAAAGGTTTCATTTGAGGGCAGCAGTCTGGGAAAAGCTTTTTCTAGTTCATATGCCGATATAAATTATGATAAGGATAATTCAAAAGTTCATTATGTAATGCTATATCCGGATGGAGTATCGGGGGATGGAATCATGATGACAGTAGATTTTAAATTGTTGGGCACAGATAAATCGTATCAGCCCGAGCTGAAGATTAACAGTTTGATTGATTCAAGCAATGAAATAAATGAAATTCCATATAGTATAAAATATCAGCAGGCAGATGGAAACTGGAGTGATAATACAGATCAAAGCGGCAATATTGCAGATAAAAAAATAATAGCAGATACTTTGAAAGAGTATGGTTCAAAAGAAGATAAAAAGACAGACGGAAACCCGTCTAAGGATACAGTGAGCGTTGATAGCAATAACAATCTAAATGGTTCAACGGCTGAATATGGTGATAGCCAGACCGATGTAGAAGAACAGCCAAGCGAGGTTGTGACAGACTCAGAGAATACAGAAGCAGTTGAGCAAAATACAACAGAGAGTAACACGGAAAGCAGTACAGAAGTGTTGGCATCTGATAAGAAAGCTGAAGAATCAAAGAAAACAAAAGATAAGCATGAAGATTATGCAGTGTATGTAATTACTGCGGTGCTTATTATATGTGTTATCGCTGCAGGCGTGATAGCAAAAATAAAGAATAGGATAATGAAATAAGAAAAATACTATATGGAGAGTAAAGAATGAAAAATGCAAAAAAATATGGAGGAACTTTGCTTATGAAGAATAAGATACTAGCATTGGTTTTGGCTGGAACAATGCTGTTCGGACAAAATGTATATGCTACAGAGCTTGTGACACCAGAAAACAATGATGTTACAGAAAATGAGAACAATATAGTCCAAGATATTGATAAATCTGGTACAGAAGAAAGTGCGGAGCAAAATGAACTGTATTCAGATGCTACAAATGAGAATACACAGATAGTCTATGTTGGAAATCCAATCATAATAGAATCAAAAATAAATTATGGAAGGGAACCGTATACAGCTTCTACATCGGATGAAAGTATTTGTACAGCTGAAATAAAGAATAGTTCTAATGACGATAGGTGGGCAACGAGATTTGTTCAAATAAATCCAATAAAATCCGGAAAGGTTACTTTATATGTAAAGGATGGTTCTGGAAATGTAAATTATGAGCAAGAGATTGAAATTAGGCAGAGTTTGCCTGAAGATGCAGTTCCATTTAAAGACGTTGCATTAAAGAGTTATTTATTGGAACAGAGTAATTTCAACGATGATGGATATGTTTCAAAAGAAGAGTTATCTCAAGTGACAGATATAATAATATATAGAAATAGTTATAGAATGAGTGACTATATAACAGACTTGGGAGGTCTTGAATATGCAAGTAATTTAAAAACGTTAATTCTTGATAATACTGCGGTAACCGATGTGACTCCATTAAGTGGATTGACACAACTTGAACAATTAACTATAGAAAATACTGATATAACAGATATTTCAAGTTTAAACAATTTGGTTAATTTGAAACGGTTAGATCTTTCGGGCACTAATATTTCAGATATTTCAACTTTAGGAAACTTGAAGAATCTTGTTAGTTTATCTGTATATAATACTAGGGTTTCAGATTGCTCCGTCGTATCAAATATGAGCAAATTAAAGAATTTGTATATTAGTAATACCGATGTTTCAGATATTTCAGCAGTAGCAAACCTGAAGGACATTGTTCTGTTAGAAGCCAATAGTACTAAGATTTCAGATATTAGTGCATTAAGCAACCTTCAAAATCTTATGTATGTGTATTTGGATGATTGTTCCGAATTAAGTAGTATAAGCTTACTGAACGATTTAACACAATTAAAAGTCCTAAGCATTTCTGGTACGAAGGTGTCAAATGCAGAAAAGCTGGATTTTATGTGTAGGAATATTGATAAGAACAGCTACAATAAAGGTGAAGCAATATCACTTCCAGGTATATATGGATGGGTATCAAATGATGATGAGTTTAACATTGCGGCAACTGGTGGAGATGTTGGTTCAATAAAAATAGAAAAGGATGATGACAATAATAGTTTTAGTGTAGTTGCAACAGATACCGGCAGAGTTGAGTTGACAGTCAATTTAAATGATGCATCAAAGAAAATAAATATTTTTATCGATGGAATTCCTGCGGAACAACCAGTAGGCGAGATGGATGGTACTACAATATCTGAAAGCGAAGTATATGAATGGGATTCTTATACTGAGGAGTATAATCAGATTTCATCAGCAATATTGACAAGCACTGGTGATTTGTGGCAGACATATCCTCAGAAAAAGAAAATGCAAAGTAATGTTAAGAAATACGTTAGTAAATGGATATATTCACAGGGACCGGCGGAAATTGTTGATTATAGACTGGATAATGATAATGTATTATGGTCTGGTGATACAAAAATACAGAAAAATATAAAAGACTTTGATGGACACTATGCTATAACTAAAGATAATACTCTTATAGATTTATTTCACGATAAAGGAGAAAATATTTCTGATGTTAAGGACTGGAGTGAAAGAAAAAAGTGGACACTTGTGCTAAAAAATGATGGTACACTTCTGGTTAGGGAAGAAGCAAAAAAGGATGCTAAACCAAATTCGTTTGAAACAATAGCAACAGGAGTAAAGGAAATTGTTGGAGAAGGGTATCTTACATCGAGTGGAGATTATATAAGAATATATTTCAACGATAATGGAGATAGAGAGTATTATACAATCGCACAAAATGTTGAAAGTGTTGATTCAAAGGCTAATTGCTTTTACGGAAAAGATGGAAATTGTTATTTAGATGCTTATCATACAGGTGATCATATTAATGCTGGTAAGAACAAAGTAAAACAGTGGCTATATTTGGGAAATGATGGAGCAACGTATTATTACTATGTTACAGATGATGGTAGATTGGAATGTATAACAAGAACTTATAACTTTGATAATAACAAATCTACATATGCTTCATATTCAATTATGGATAATATTGTGGGAATACAATATGATTCTTATAAGGTTAAAGCTGAATCGGCAGATAATATATATTATGAAATTAGTAAAGTTAATGCAACTAAGTTAGATAACAATAACATTGACAGTTTTACATTAGATAATAATGAATATTCGTTGTTTGTAAAACAGGGACAAAGTTTTGGAAATATACAGAAAAATGGTGTTAATATATTGAATAATGTTAAGTATATATGGGCTAATTGTCTGGATGTATTTGCACTTAGAACGGATGGAACTATTTGGAAAGTTACTGATAAACCAGAATTGTATATTGATTTGAATGGATCAGATGTGAAACCTGGTGATATTGATGGCGATTCAAATGTAACAACAAAGGACTTAATGATTGTACTTTATGGAGTATCAGGACGTAATACTCTTACAGAAGAACAGAAAGTAGCAGCAGATATAGACGGAGATGGAAAAGTGTCTATTTCAGATTTGACAAGAATTTTATATTACGTAAGTGGTAGAAATACTGAATTATAATTCAGAGAAAAATTGTATATATCGGATGGACAAAACAACAGCACGCGACAGAATATAGCGTGCTGTTGTTAATAGAGGAAAAATTTACATATTGAATTACAAATGGAAAAAATAATATTGACTAGTTGTAATTAAAATGCCATAATATAAGAAAAAGGTACTGTTAAATTATGATAAAAGAAAAAAGAGTAAATTATTGTTTAATTGCGATATGTGCATTATGTTTATGCCTATGGGGTGGCATATATGATTTTACAATTGCAATTTACGGATGCATTTTTTGCATAGGAATTATTACAGTTGTACGAAAAAAAGACAGACTCTCAATACCGGTAAATATTACCAGTGCTGGATTAATTATTATCTTGATATGTTCTATTATATCTAGTGTTGCAGCAAGAGATCATGGCATCGCAGTTATAGGAATATTGAGAATTGTAGTTTTTATAGTGTTTTGGATTTTATGGTGCAATATAGCAGAACAAAAAAGAGATATTATATGGAATGTTTTACCGGAATTATTGGCAGGAATTACGTTAGTATCAATTGTATTATATTTCATTCCACAACTTAGAGAGTATCTATACAGTGCAAAGCGTTTGGGAGGAGTACTTCAGTATTCTAATACATTCGCGTTATTATTGTTGGCATCATTTATTTGCTTAATGTATCGTGAGAAAAAGAGCAAATCTGCATATGTGGTAGGAAGCATATTGATACTTGGAATAATACTGTGTGGAAGTAGAACAGTATTTGTGCTTTTGATAGGTGTTATACTTTTCTTTATTGTAAAGAAAAAGCTATCTCTTAAATATTTCGGAATAGTGATCAGTGGATTAGTGATATTACTATTTATATTGCAATTATTAATGAAACTCGATATTCAACGCCTTTTAAAAATCACACTGAATTCAAGCACATTGAATGGTAGGGTTTTGTATTGGTTCGATGGCATTAGAGTGTTGATGAAAAATCCATTAGGACTCGGATACATGGGGTATTATTTTAAGCAGCCGCAGTTTCAGACTGGAAATTATGCCACTAAATATGTACATAATGATTTCTTACAAATGGGGTTGGATAATGGAATTATTGCGATGATAGCATTTATTGTTATTGTTGGATATTGCATTGTTTCTAAGAGGACTAATGATAGAAATAGGTTAATACTTATTATGTTGTCAGTACATGCATTTATGGACTTTGATCTTCAATATGGATTTATGTTTTGTTTATTACTGATGACTATGGATACTGGGTCTGATAATAATCTAAAATTAAAAAAGAAATGTGCATATATAATTCACGGTGCATTGCTGATGATTGGATTATATTTTGTAGTTGCGTTAGGTTTTGAATATACTGGAAATATGAAAGCTGCATTGGGTTTATATCCGCTTAATACATTTGCATTACAGGATCAATTAAATACTGAGGCAAGTAAGGAAAAGGCAGAGCAATTAATAAAGAATAATGGTATGTTGCCATCTGCATATGAAAGCCTGATAGGTATTGAAGTTGATGATTGGGAATATACAGAGGCGGTCACGCAAATTGATGAAATGTTAAATTGTGCAGGATATGATAGCTTTTATTATAATCAGGCGGCATTTTATTATAGTAAATGCTTGGATGAAGCAGTGCGAAGTGAAGATATGGAGACTACTAAGAGAATATTGAACAAGATCAAAGGATTACCGCAACTGATAGAAGAACGAGAATTTAAAGCTTCTAAATTTGCATATCGTATCAATGATAAGCCAAAGATTGAATTGACTGACGATATACAAAATTATATAGAAAAAATGTCAGAAATTAAATTTACTGATTAAATCATTAAGCGAAAATGGAGGTAAAAAGCTTATGAAAAAACGAATTGTGGCGATGGTATTGGCTGGGACTATGGTTTTTAGTCAGAATGTTTATGCAACGGAGTTGTCAGATGGTACTGGTCAGACAATGACTGAGCAAACAGAAACTGAGCAGCAGGATACGAATGCTGTGGAAAAGGAATATGCTCAATCAGAACAACAGAACTCGGAAATGCTAGATGATGATGAAAATAAAGATGTTGATAACAGCGCAGATGCGAATGAAGAAGATAGTTATTGGGAAGAAATACAGCAGTATGCCAGTGATGACGATGATTCAGGTGTATTTGATGAGGAATTATACAAATCAAATCTAAATTCTAGGAAAAGAACACTTTATGTTGGAAATCCGATTGTTATACCTATTGATGGATCCTGTGGCTCAGATGGCTATGATATTACTGTATCAGATAATAGTATATGTAAGGTTACTAAAGATTCATTTTATGATGATTATAATTTTATAAGATTGGAACCATTAAAGCCGGGTACTACATCGTTTAGTGTAAAGGATTCTGATGGTGATGAGATATATAATTGTGATGTTACAGTCTTAGAAAATCTGCCTGAGGATGCTGCACCAATTAAGGATATTGAGATTAGAAGTTGGTTCTTCGCAAGGACATATTATGGACAGGATGGATATATATCAAAGGATGAGCTTAGCCATATAAATTTTTTTTCATTTGGTTATGGATGTAGAGAAGGGTACATAAAAGATCTTAGCGGATTAGAGTATGCGACTGGATTAAAAACTATAGATCTTAGCTATACTGGAGTTAAAGATGTTTCCCCAATAATGAAATTGAATAATCTTGAGAATTTGGATATTAGCGGAATGAAAATGGATGATTATTCATGGCTTAGTAATTTTAGCAAGATGAAGCGATTGGATATTTCACGCACAAAGATACAGGATTTTTCATTTTTAAATAATATGCCGGAGTTGGAGAAACTTAATGTAGCAAGTACTTCTATAACTGATTTTAGCTTTTTGAAAAATATGCCGGAGTTGGAGGAGCTTAATGTAGGAAATACTTCTATAACTGATTTAGATTTTTTGAAGAATTTGAAAAATTATAAAAAATTGGAAACACTTTGCGTATACGATACAGCTGTATCAGATTTGGATGCAATTAGCGGATTTGTAAATATAAGAAGCCTATATATTAGTGGATGTAATAATATACATAATTTTAAACCGTTATATAATTTGACTAACTTAGATTACTTTAGTTATTCGGGTGTTCAAATCTCTGATAATGATATATTGGAGATTATAAGGTGTTCTATAGAGAAGAAAGATTATTCAAAGGGAGATTTGATAAATATTCCATTTTCTTACAATATTTTACATGGGAATGAAAATTTGCATATTGATGTTAATGGCGGGGATACAGAGTCTATAGAAATAAAACAAAATGATTCGTATATGGTTAAGGTATTGGCAAAGGATAAGGGTGTTGTTGAATTAACCTTGACATTAGGAAATGCCAGTGTGAAAACGGTTATCAGTATAAAAGGTGCGGATGAAAATCCGGAAACAGGAGATAATAATGATGAAGAGATAATGGATTTTAATACTGTGGCTGGAATTTCACATACTATATTAACTAATAATGGTGATTTATGGAGAGTATATCCGGAAGCTAAAAAGATTCGCAGTAATGTAAAAAAATATGTTAGTAAGTGGATTTATACAATAGATCAGGACAGTTCAGAGGTTGTGGACTACAGTTTGGATAATAATGACGATTTATGGTCAGGTAATAATAAAATACACAGCAATATAAAGGACGTAGATGGTCATTATGCTATTACAAATGATAATGAGCTTATTAATTTGTATAATGATAATGATACTGTGGTAAAAGGTGTTAATGATTGGACAGAGCGTGATACTTATACAATAATTTATAAGGAAGATGGAAGTTTATGGTTTAGAGAGGAGGTTGGCAAAAATAGAAAGCCGGCAGACTGGAAAAAAATAGATGATCATGTTGTACAATATAGTGGAGATAGACGTATGTATCTTACACAGTCAGGAGAGCTGAAGTCTCTATATATTGATGATGATAACGGTGATTATTATTGCACTATAGATGCATCGGATGTAGCTATGGTAGATTTTGTTAATTCTTTTTATTATGGGAATGACGGAAATTGTTATCTGGATTTGGATCGATTTACAGATATAGGAAATTTAAAAATAAAAAAATGGCAATATTTAGATGGCGGATTTTGTATATTAACTGATGATAATAAGCTATATACAGTTAATGAAAAAGAAAATGGAAATAAGCAATTAATAGCTGAAAGTATTATAGACTTAGGAGAAAACTTCCGTTATGATGAAGATAAGGGAGGGTATATCTGGAGAGTCTGGGTTAAGAATAGTCAAGGCACATACTACTACATTGTTGATGGAAAGCTTTCTCAAACAGATGATTTCAATAAGAGTAATGGTGAAAACTATACAAGAAACGGTGTAGTATTATTGACAAATGTAAAAGACACATGGGATTCTGTATGGATTGGAAAAAAGTATGCACTTCGTACAGATGGAACGGTATGGGATATTACTGATGTACCTAAGATGCTTTTAGACCTAGGGCAGAGCGTTGTAGAGCCGGGAGATGTTGACGGTGATTCAAAAGTCTCAACAAAGGATCTTATGATTGTACTCTATGTTGTTTCAGGAAGAAATACATTGACAGCTGACCAGTCATTGGCCGCAGATATAGATGGAGATGGAAAAGTAACGGTCTCAGACCTTACAAGGATTCTGTATTATGTGAGTGGAAGAAATACTACTTTATAACAGAATATTGATGTATTGAATATGGCAGGACTTATGATTTTTAGCTTGAAGGAATAATTGATGCATTGTATGGAACTAAAAAAGCAGAGCCTGTTTATGACTCTGAATCTAAGAATATTTCTATTACATCAGATGGGAAAATTATACCCAAGAAGGCTGGTACGGCAATTGTGAAAGTAACTTTACCGGAAACAGAAAATACAAAAGAGTATAGCTTTAATATTAGTGTAACAATAAATGGATTACGTGGAGATTTGAATAATGATGGTAAAGTTACAATGTCGGATTTGGTTAAGTGTGTACAGAGCGTGTCAGGAAGAAACACATTAACAAATCAGGAAAACTGGGCTGCGGATGTTGATGAAAATGGAAAAGTTGATATAAGGGATGCAACTCGATTACTGTATTTTGTCAGTGGCAGAAATGTAAATTTATAAGAAGGTGAGGTATACATATGACAAAACAAATCAAAAGAAAAACTTTAATACTCTTTATGGTACTGTCTGTTTTTATGACAACTATATGCAGTCAGACAAGTGTAAAAGCAGCAAATAAAGTATACAAAAATGTTAAGCTGATATTTGAGGACAATCAGGGAAATACGATAAAAACATTTACGAAAGATATTACTCAAGGAGAAACATTAGGTCAGATTTTGGGGGATCAATACCCAACAATGAAAGCTGACTATAAACTTGGCAATTTTACCGGCTGGTATAGCAGTGATTGTCTTTACGGATTGTATTCCGGAAAAAGATATGAAAAAAATACACCGGTAAATATAGAGTATGATTATGAAGAGGATGATTACATACAAATCTCCTTCAAAGCATCATATGAAAAAAAGTCTGTTCGTATACAATATTATTATATGGATAATGATGATTGGCATGAAAAACATGAAGAATGTATTTTAACTGTTGGAGCAGGTAAGAATGCTATATTGAGTTACGCTCCGGCTGTTGGCGATGTAAAGCCATACTGTCATTTTGAAAACTGGAATATTATATACGGAGAGGATGTAATAGATGATAATCCGGATCAGTATTATCTTGTAGAGGCTGCGTATGATAATTATCCTGTTGGAGTTAAGAAAAGCTATATTGATAATACGGGAAATGTAAAAACCATTGAGGAGACAAAATACTATCCGGCCGGAAGCAAATATGAGGATATATTGGTTGAATTGAAGACAACACCGGATGATGCCTCAACAGATACTACAATTACAGGCTGGAACATTTTTGATCCATATGGTTATACTGATGAAGAGGGAACAATAGGAGTTCACATTGACGAGAGAGGTGCTTGTGAAAATGATTTTGATTTGATTGCCGAGTATCAGAATGTGGAACTTAATAAAGTGTATTATAAGATTGTCGGTGAAGATCAGAAGATTCATGAAACTGATAAAGTGGTAAGCAATGCAAAAAACAGCAGCGAGCAGGATGTCTATAATGAGGCTATAAAGTATATACCTGATGGTCATATGAAGGCTTTAGAGTATACAGGAAATTGGCATATAACAAAAATTACATCAGATATGAATGATGATGTGTATTATTCTATGATGCCAAAATATAATAAAATTGTTGTAGAAGTGGATATGGCAAATTATGATCATAGTGTAGATACAATAATATATGCAGCAGATCCGGGAGATACTCTGGACATTCCGGATGGATATTTTATGGCTGCATATGATGAGGCGGGGAATACTTCATACGTTACTAAATATACAGTTCCAAAGGATGCAAAGGAAAGTGTTTATGTTACATGGTTTTCAAAGAAATTCTTAGAAGATAATTCATTAGCAGATAAGATAAATAATGCCAAAGACGGAGAAAATGTAGAGGATACTCTTTCAAAGGATGGTATTGTTTCAAAAGCTGCATTAAATGCACTTAAAGGCAGAGAGGTTTCATTGGTATTATCCATAGCAGATCAAAACGCTAAGTGGATTATCAATGGTACATCAGTTAATGATGTTAGTGATGATATAAATTTATCAGTTACAAGAAGTAGCATTGATACCGGAAACATATCATATGATAAGATAAGCAAACTGTTAAGCAAAAGACAGGCTGAGCAGATTGCTTTTGGAAATAGTGATAAGTTTAATTTTACCGGAAAGCTTGAAGTTAGTACATCTGGTCTAGGTGGACAGGATAAAGCAGTTTTGATTCAGAAATCAGATTCTGATAACATGGAATACACAAATTCAGCTAAAATTAATGATGCATCCACTACATTTACAGTTGATAACGGACATGATGGAGTCATCATTTATGGAATGAATGGTGATACAAATGCAGACAGCAAGATTGATATCAGAGACGCGGTGGAATGTCTCAGGCATGTAAGTGGAAGAGAAGATATTGATGTTGTTAAGCAGGGATTTGCAGATGTGAATTTTGATGACAAAGTAAATGTACAGGATTTAATTAAAGAAATTCATGTTGTAAGTGGGCGTGAAGACACTTTTTAAATGAACTTTTATGAAGCTTGATTAAATTAAATGTGGGCTTTTCATTAGGCAAGGTGATAAACATGGCATTATTAAATTATGAATTCGACAGGCAGATTGAACTCGAAAGAGCCGATGCGTATGCAGAGGGCTTCCTGAGAGGGTATAAAAAGGGCTTTGAAAAAGAAATGCGTAAACAAATGGTTTTTAACATGTATGAAGAGGGATATTCGGTCGATCTGATAGCAGATATTGTGGTGGAATTAACCAAAGAAGAGATAGAAGATGCTATAAAAATAAGAAAGAAATGATTTGGTACAAAAGAATATCTGCTATGATGGGAACATGGACTGTGATGACATAGAAGGAACAAGGCAATAAAGAATATTATGGCAATCGAGATAATGCGAGGCATATCAGGCACAATGGGAATTATCCTGACTGTGCCGATTACATCGCTAAACAATCAAAAGCTTGTTACGACAAGATATATCACACCAAGCCCCCAGCTTGAAAATATGCCGTACAGTATCACAGGACCGGCAATCCTAAATATCTGACAGCCTATGCCAAATACCTGTCCCTCCACCTGGAATTCACAGGCGGACGAGCATACTCCGTTTGCAAAGCCTGTTATAGGAACGAGAGCGCCTGCGCCTCCCCAGTTTGCAAGTGGTGCATACAGGTTTAGCGATGTCAGCACGCAGCTTATGAGAATCAAAATCATGCTGCACCATGCTGAGGCTTCATCATTGCTTAACCCAAAGTATTGCGTGCCGGTGTTTACTATGAGCTGTCCGATAGTGCATATGATTCCGCCGAGTATAAATGCCTTTAGCATGTTTGCAGAAAGGCAGTGAGTAGGTGTGACGCGCTTTACATATTTGTTATATTCATCATTTCGTTTTTCTTTTTGGTCAGTAGTCATGTTTTCAGACCTCCTTTTTTATAGGATGACCGTATTTTTTAAATGTATTCATATATGTGATTTTAGTTATTTGATTTGGATATAGTTACTTATTAGAATTAAATATGAAGGATATATCAAATAATCCTTGCCACTTTCTGCTTTAAATAGTAGAATTGTAGCAAGGATTATTTTTATGCGGTAGCGCATCAAAGTAATAAATCACAGAAAAGCATATAATTGCGATAAATAATGCAAGTATTTTGCAATAAAGAAAAGGAGACACATATATGTATACACTTGACGACATCAAGAAAGAAGATCAGGAGATTGCAAGCGCAATCACAGACGAGTTTGAGCGCCAAAACAGCCATATCGAGCTTATTGCTTCTGAGAACTGGGTAAGCCCTGCTGTTATGTCAGCCATGGGAAGCATCCTCACTAATAAATACGCTGAGGGATATCCGGGAAGAAGATACTACGGCGGCTGCGAGTGCGTGGACGAGGTAGAGGAGCTTGCCAGAGAAAGAGCCAAGGAGCTTTTCGGCGCAGAGTATGTAAATGTACAGCCACACTCAGGTGCACAGGCCAACATGGCAGTTCAGTTCGCCATCTTAAAGCCGGGCGATACCATCATGGGAATGAACCTTGACCACGGCGGACACCTCACACATGGTTCACCGGTCAACTTCTCAGGCTCATATTTCCATGTAGTGCCTTACGGAGTAAATGACGAGGGCTTCATCGATTACGACAAGGTAGAGGAGATCGCCCTTGAGTGCAAGCCAAAGATGATTATCGCAGGTGCATCTGCATATGCGAGAACTATAGATTTCAAGCGTTTCAGAGAGATTGCAGACAAGGTAGACGCAGTGCTCATGGTTGATATGGCTCATATCGCAGGACTTGTAGCCGCAGGACTTCATCCAAGTCCAATCCCATATGCACATGTCACTACAACCACTACACACAAGACTCTCCGCGGACCTCGAGGAGGAATGATTCTCTGCAGTCAGGAGATGCAGGATAAGTACAATTTCAACAAGGCTATTTTCCCGGGAATCCAGGGTGGACCTCTCATGCACGTTATCGCTGCAAAGGCAGTCTGCTTCAAGGAAGCATTACAGCCTGAGTTCAAGGAGTATCAGAAGCAGATTGTAAAGAATGCACAGGCACTTTGCAAGGGTCTTCAGAGCCGTGGCATCAAGATTGTATCAGACGGCACAGACAACCACCTCATGCTTGTAGACTTAACTCCGTTTGGTCTTACAGGAAAGTCTATCGAGAAGCTTTTCGATGCGGCTCATATCACAGCTAACAAGAATACTATTCCTAACGACCCACAGAAGCCATTTGTCACAAGTGGTATCCGTCTCGGAACACCTGCTGCTACATCAAGAGGCTTAAAGGAGGATGATTTTGACAAGGTTGCAGAGGCAATCGCCATGATCATCAAAGAGGGTGAGAGCGCAGTTGAGCCTGCAAAGGCTATCATCAAGACACTTACTGACAAGTATCCTCTTGCATTTTAAGGGTTTTCAGAGTAAAATGTTATAAGTTATAAAAACATAATACTTTGGAGGAATTATGATAGACTTAAAGTTTTTAAGAGAGAATCCGGATCTCGTAAAAGAAAATATTAAAAAGAAATTCCAGGACCACAAGCTTCCGCTCGTCGATGAAGTAATCGAGTATGACAAGAAGGCCAGAGAAGCACAGCAGGAGGCAGATGATCTTCGTGCAAAGAAGAATCAGGTTTCTAAGCAGATTGGTGCTCTTATGGCACAGGGCAAGAAGGAAGAGGCTGAGGCTGTAAAGGCTGAGGTAGCACAGATTTCAAAGCGCCTCACAGAGCTTGAGCCGCTCGAGAAAGAGTATCAGGACAAGGTGCTTGAGGATATGATGAAGATTCCAAACATCATCGATCCATCAGTTCCAATCGGAAAGGATGATACCTTCAACGTGGAGAACGAGAAGTTTGGTGAGCCTGTTGTTCCTGATTTCGAGATTCCTTATCATACAGATATCATGGAGAGATTTGACGGAATAGACCTTGATGCAGCAGGAAAGGTTGCAGGAAACGGTTTCTATTATCTGATGGGAGATATCGCACGTCTTCACTCAGCCATGACAGCATATGCGCGTGACTTCATGATTGGAAAGGGCTTTACATACTGTATCCCACCATTTATGATCCGTTCAAATGTCGTAACAGGCGTTATGAGCTTTGAGGAGATGGATGCCATGATGTACAAGATTGAGGGAGAGGATCTCTACCTTATCGGCACATCTGAGCACTCAATGATCGGTAAGTTCATCGATACAATAAACGATGAGTCAAAGCTTCCATACACACTCACAAGCTACTCACCTTGCTTCCGTAAGGAAAAGGGTGCACACGGCATTGAGGAGAGAGGTGTTTACCGTATCCATCAGTTTGAGAAGCAGGAGATGATTGTTGTCTGCAAGCCACAGGATTCAAAGGAATGGTATGAGAAGATGTGGAAGTACACAGTAGAGCTTTTCAGAAGTCTCGATGTGCCTGTCCGTACTCTTGAGTGCTGTTCAGGAGACCTCGCAGATCTCAAGGTTAAATCATGCGACGTAGAGGCATGGTCACCAAGACAGAAGAAGTACTTCGAGGTTGGAAGCTGCTCTAACTTAGGCGATGCACAGGCAAGACGTCTTAAGATTCGTGTAAAGGGCGAGGATGGCAAGAAATACTTTGCACATACTCTTAACAACACAGTTGTTGCTCCACCACGTATGCTTATCGCATTCCTTGAGAACAACCTGAATGCAGATGGCTCTGTAAATATCCCTAAGGCACTTCAGCCATACATGGGTGGTACAGAGAAGCTTATTCCGAAGCACTAGTTTTTGAAATAAATTAGTTCATGTAAATAATTAATACATGTAAATATAACAGCCGTAGCTGCGATTGAAAAAGAAAATCGTGGTTACGGCTGTTTTGTAGTTAATGACCTTATCAATATTTATGTCAGAGATGATAAGCAAATACAGAAGGCTTTTGACAAAAAACGGTCATGCAAAATTTTTTTGATAAACGGCATTGACACCAAATGTGATACCACGTATAATATAGATAGGAGGTATTCAGAATGTCAAAATGGGATAAACTATTAACGAGAATATGTGCTTTGTCAAAAGACCTCCGGTTTGATGAATTGCGTAAGGTATTGGAAAGCTATGGATATGTAATGAATGCCCCAAAGGGCGGAAGCAGTCATTACACGTTCAGAAAAGCCGGATGTCAACCGATTACGATACCGAAGCATGAACCTATCAAAAAAGTGTATGTAGAGATGGTAAAGCAGATTGTGGAAAGTGAGGCGGTGAATGATGAAAACGCTGAATGATTATTTTACAATGAATTATCGTATGGAAATTGTAGAGGATAAGGATGAGGGTGGTTTTGTGGTTTCATTTCCGGAGCTCCCGGGATGTATTACCTGCGGAGAAACAGTAGAATCCGCTGTCGCAAACGCTTTAGATGCCAAGAAAGCATGGTTAGAAGCTGCTATGGAAGATGGTATTGAAATCCATGAGCCGGACAGCTTAGAGGATTATTCTGGACAGTTTAAACTTAGAATTCCACGAAGTCTTCATCGTTCACTTGCAGAACATTCTAAGAAGGAAGGTATCAGCATGAATCAGTATTGTGTATATCTTCTTTCCAGAAACGATGCAGTTTATTCAAAATTATAGACTAAATGAAATAGGAGGTGTTCTGACAGGTAAGGGAAGATTTTTAATGAATTTACAGAGAAGAAAATCCCTTACCAAATACTTCACTGGTGCTCATCACAGACATAAAAGCGTGCAGCTTATTCTGATGTATGAAGCTTCTAAGCTCTATGGCCTGCTTCTTTGTGAGAGTGCTGAAAACGATATAGTTTCTCTCACCGGTGTAAGCACCTCGTGCCTCCACATAGGTGGCACTTTTCTCCAGCGTGTTAGTAATATAATCGCATATCACATCCTTGTCATCGCAGATAAGCATTATGGATTTTCTGAGCATGATATTTTCGATGATTGCATCAATCATAAATGATTTCACAACAAGTCCGACAAATGAATACAGAGCAGTCTTTATGTCAAATACAAAGCAGGCGATGATAATCATGACGAGGTCGGTGAGAAATAAAGCCATGCCAATATTTTCTACATGTGCATATTTTTTTACAATCATGGCGATGACATCGGTTCCGCCACTTGAAGCACCCACATAGAAAAGCAGTGCAGATGCGATTGCAGGAAGAGCGATGGCAAAAATCAGCTCAAGCATTGGCTCATTTGAGAGAGGATGAGTGATCGGGTCAAGTTTTTCAAGTACCAGGAGCTCAACAGATAAAAGTATTGTGGCATAGGTGGTCTTAATAGCAAAGTCTTTGCCAAGGAAGAAAAAGCCCACTACAAGCAGAAGCATGTTCACAATAGTAGAAAACATACTCGCTGAGAGCGGTGTTATCTTTGCAAAAACAACTGCGGCACCGGTTACGCCACCGAAGGTGAAGTTGTTTGGGAACTTGAAATAGTATACACCGATTGCCATGATGGTGATACTGAGTGTCATTATCAGAAAATTTTTTATCTGTTTAAGCATTTGTTGTTCTCCTTGCTTTCTTTTGTATTATTAATCGTTCAAATCTAAATATTTATTTGCATGGATAGTGTAGGACGATGAATGTCTGATGTCAATATAATCCGTGAAATAAATTATAAGTATTATTTCTATAAAAGATATATTATATTAGTAAAACTAATAAGAATAATTACAATATATAATTGGAAAATTTAGCACTATGAAGGTATACTATAGGTATTGAACGAATTGCAGATTATTAGGAGGAACAATAATGGATTACAAGAATTCAGGTGTTGATATCGAGGCAGGTTACAAGTCAGTAGAGCTTATGAAAAAGCATGTAAAGGAGACTATGAGACCGGAGGTGTTAGGTGGTCTCGGAGGCTTCTCAGGAGCGTTCTCACTTGCTTCCATCAAGGATATGGAGGATCCGGTGCTTTTATCGGGAACAGATGGCTGCGGAACTAAGGTAAAGCTTGCTTTCATCATGGACAAGCATGATACAATCGGAATCGATGCAGTTGCCATGTGCGTAAATGATGTGGCATGTGCAGGCGGTGAGCCATTATTTTTCCTTGATTATATAGCATGTGGAAAGAACTATCCGGAGAAGATTGCTACAATCGTAAGCGGTGTGGCAGAGGGCTGTAAGCAGTCAGGCTGTGCACTCGTTGGCGGTGAGACAGCAGAGCATCCGGGTCTTATGCCTGAGGACGAGTATGACCTTGCAGGCTTTGCAGTTGGTGTGGTTGACAGAAAGGACATCATCACAGGCGAGGGATTAAAGGATGGTGATGTACTTATCGGAATGGCATCAACAGGCGTACATTCAAATGGATTTTCACTTGTTAGAAAGATTTTCAAGATGGACAAGGAGACATTAAATACATATCATGAGGAGCTTGGCACTACACTTGGAGAGGCACTTCTTGCCCCTACAAGAATCTATGTAAAGGCTCTTAAGGCTGTAAAGGACGCAGGAGTCACAGTAAAGGCCTGCAGCCATATCACAGGCGGCGGCTTCTATGAGAATATCCCACGTATGCTCATCGATGGCAAACGTGCCGTAGTTGAGAAAAACAGCTACCCTGTTCCACCAATCTTTAAAATGATGGCTAGAGAGGGAAATGTCGAGGAGCAGATGATGTACAATACCTACAACATGGGACTTGGAATGATTGTCGCAGTTGACCCTGCAGACGTGGACAAGACTATGGAGGCTATGAAGTCTGCCGGAGATACACCATACGTAGTCGGAAAGATTATTGACGGCGAGAAGGGTGTAGATCTCGTATAATAACATTCAATATATTGTTAATAATTGTATACATCGTTGCGAGGAAAAAGAATGAAAATTGCAGTATGTGTATCGGGTGGCGGCACCAATCTTCAGGCCATCATAGATGCAATAGATAAAGGAACAATTACAAACACACAGATAGAGGTTGTTATCAGCAACAACGCAGATGCATATGCACTTGAGAGAGCAAAAAAAGCAGGAATAAAGGCAGTATGCATCTCGCCAAAGAGCTATGAAAGCAGAGCTGCCTTCAATGAAGATTTTTTAAAGCAGCTTAATTCATATCATGTGGATTTAGTCGTACTGGCAGGTTTTCTGGTAGTGATTCCACCTGAGATGATAAAGCAGTACAGAAACAGAATCATAAATATCCATCCATCGCTCATACCATCTTTCTGCGGCACAGGCTACTATGGTCTTAAGGTGCATGAGGGAGTGCTTGCACGAGGTGTGAAGGTGACAGGTGCCACCTGCCACTTTGTGGATGAAGGCACAGACACAGGCCCTATTATTTTACAGAAGGCAGTCGAGGTAAAGCAGGGCGACACACCTGAGGTGCTTCAGCGCAGGGTTATGGAGCAGGCTGAGTGGAAAATCATGCCACACGCTATCGACCTGATAGCAAATGGCAGGGTGTCAGTAGAAGACGGACATGTTATTATAGATGAGAAGTAATGACAGTGCTGTAAGTAATTAGTATGTAAACACAGATAGATTATGATTACCGGACAATGAAAAGCTTATATTATAGCTTAGGTATAGGAGGCAAAAATGAAGGTATTAGTAGTAGGAAGCGGCGGAAGAGAACATGCAATATGCAGGGCTGTTGCAAAGAGCTCACGCGTTGACAAGATATACTGTGCACCGGGCAATGCAGGTATCGCTGCACTTGCAGAGTGTGTGCCAATCGGTGCGATGGAGTTTGATAAGCTCGTATCATTTGCAAAGGATAATGCCATTGATTTTACAATCATCGGCATGGATGATCCGCTTGTAGGTGGTATCGTTGACGAGTTTGAAAAGGCAGGGCTCAAGTGCTTCGGACCAAAGAAGAATGCAGCTATTCTTGAGGGCTCAAAGGCATTTTCAAAGGACCTCATGAAAAAGTATAATATCCCTACTGCGGCATATGAGAATTTTACTGATGCCAAAGAGGCTCTTAAATATTTAGAGACAGCAAAGTTCCCTATCGTGTTAAAGGCAGACGGACTTGCTCTTGGAAAGGGTGTACTTATCTGTAATACTCTTGAGGAGGCAAAAGAGGGTGTCAGAACCATCATGGAGGACAAGAAGTTCGGAACAGCCGGAAACACCATGGTAGTTGAGGAGTTCATGACAGGCCGTGAGGTTTCAGTGCTTTCATTTGTAGACGGAAAGACTATCAAGATTATGTCATCTGCGCAGGATCACAAGCGTGCAGGCGATGGTGATACAGGCCTTAATACAGGCGGCATGGGCAATTTCTCACCTAGCCCGTTCTATACCAATGAGGTCGATGATTTCTGCAAGAAGTATATTTATCAGGCAACTGTAGATGCTATGGCTAAAGAGGGCAGACCTTTTACAGGAGTTATCTTCTTCGGACTCATGCTCACAGAGGATGGACCAAAGGTGCTTGAGTACAATGCAAGATTCGGAGATCCTGAGGCGCAGGTTGTGCTTCCTCGTATGAAGAATGATATCATTGATGTGATGGAAGCCTGTGTAGACGGAACTCTTGACACAATAGATCTTCAGTTTGAGGACAATGCATGCGTATGTGTGGTTCTGGCATCAGACGGATATCCTGTCAAGTATGAGAAGGGCTTTAAGATAACTGGCTTTGAGAAGTTTGACGGCAAAGAGGATTATTACTGCTATCATGCCGGCACCAAATTTGATGCTGACGGCAATATCGTCACAAACGGAGGACGTGTGCTTGGTATCACTGCAACAGGCGCCACACTCAAGGAGGCCAGAGCCAAGGCTTACGAGGCAACAGAGTGGGTACAGTTTGATAATAAATACATGAGACATGATATCGGAAAGGCAATAGATGAAGCATAAGGGTATTATTTTTGATATGGATGGCACTCTCTGGGATTCAGCAGAGAATGTGGCAAAATCATGGAATAAGGCCATAGCAGATTATGGCTATGAGAGGGCACCTATCACAAAAGAAGATATGTATTCAGTAATGGGAAAGACAATGGATGTACTTGCATCCATTATCTTTCCTAATTGTACTTGCAGAGATGAGTTAATTAATGTATGCTATAGAGAAGAAAACGATTACCTGACCGCTCATGGGGGAGAGCTTTATCCTGATGTTGAAAAGACACTTGATGAGCTGTCAGAAAGCTATGACCTTTATATAGTCAGCAATTGCCAGTGTGGTTATATAGAGTCTTTTTTTGCGTACCACGGACTTGGCAGGTATTTTAAGGATACTGAGTGCTACGGCAACAATGAGCTTGAGAAGTCAGAAAACATAAAGCTTATTGTAGAGCGCAATAATATAGATGAGGCAGTGTATGTAGGTGACATACAGGGAGACTACGATTCCAGCAAAAAGGCAGGAGTTAAGTTCATCCATGCAGCATACGGGTTCGGCACAATAGATGACGATGTGCCTGCTATTCGCAAATTCTCTGAGCTGCCGCGGGTGGCTGACATAGTATTTGAGGAAATTGAAAAGCTCTGATAAGAATTTAGTTTGAAGCAAAGTTTATGAATATGTTGTAGATAATGGGGTTTCCGCATGGAAGATAAGCGTAACAGAGGGAGAAGAATTACAGATAGAATAACAGAGGCTTACTATGAGCTGATGAAGATTGTTGCAGAAAACAATCATGAGCGCATGTTTGAGTACTATGTGGAAGATGATGAGGCATATATTTTCAAAATAGTCAACTCTTCTCCGGCTCAGGAGACAGTATATCCGGTTTTTAAACAAAATATTGACACATACATGTCAGAGTGTCCGGCAGACAGCATCGAATGCTTCAAAAAGCAGCTTGATAAATGTCTGCTTCGGCCTATGCGTACTGCATTCCAGCTTAGTTTTATATCAGAGGATGGCAAGAGCAAGCCGGTTGAGATGTACATGGTCAGCATACCTGATTTGGATAAAAAGGTATGTATGGTAGTTGGAGTAATGTTTGATATCAGAGATGAAAATGGGCTTTTGGACTCGCTGACAGGAACATACAATCACCTTGCATTTGAGAATAAATGTACATCACTTATCAGGCAAAAGGGAACAAAGCTTTTATTTGTGATGCTTGATGTGGATGATTTCAAGATAGTAAATGACACCTTGGGACACAATGTAGGGGATAGGGTATTAAGCCAGACAGGACAGGTGCTTAAGGAAGCAGTTGGAGCCAATGGTATAGTTGGCAGGCTTGGCGGTGATGAGTTTGCAGCGATCGTATTTGGATTAGAGGACAGTGATGCTGTGGACGAGTTCTGCGTAAAGCTGTCAGACAGACTGAAGAATATTATCTTTGATATGGAGTATTCTGCATCAATCGGCATGACTACCGGCGATGACAGAGAGCTGACCTTTAAGGATCTGTACTATGAGGCGGATCAGGCTATGTATTACTCAAAGAGGCAGGGAAAGAATCGCATATCGTTTTTCAATTCTATCAGGAAAAATGATATAACCGTTCCGCATAATTCCGGCGCTCTTTCTAATACAGTCGTATCCTGCAAGATGTCAGATATGGAGATATTCTCGTATGATGAAATGCCGGACTATATACTTGCAGTAGATGAGGAGAGTCGTAGAATAGTATTTGTCAATAAGGCTATCAGAAATTCAAGCATTATGACAGCGTCTCAGATTGATGAATTTATTTCAAAGCCGTTTGATGCTGATTTCATTGATTTGTTTTTACGGAAAAAAGAGCAGGGAAACAGAGTATCGGTTTTTTCCGGAAAGGATCATCCGGACAATATAGTTGCAAAGCTTTTAGGCGAAAAGAAGCTTATAATCAAGCTGACGCACAAGGATTATAATGGCTATAGACTGCTCAAGATGATAGATTTGAGTGATGAGTCAAAGCTTAATGCTGTTATGAGACAGATGAGCAGCTACAGGTCGTTTATGAAGAATTTCATTGATGCTATTAATGATACCACCGAAGGCTTTGGGTATAAGAACTATTTACGGCTGCTTAGAGAGTTTTATAATGCAGATTGTGTGGCTGTCATTTATAATGGAGAGAGTGCGTGGGACACAATTGAGGAGATACACATACCAAGTGCCCAGATTATGGCAAAGGTGGTTAATGAATCTGTTTCAAGAGGTGCAATTGTAGATTTTCTCGCTCTGTTTAATAATGCCGGTCGTGTATTCATAAGTGATATTAAGTCAATTGAGGGTGAATACAGGGATTTATTCAAGCGTATGGCTGATGTCAGAATATGGTCTACATCTGCGGTTCTACTAAACAAGAGGGAACAATGCTTTGGTGCCATCGTGGTTATGAATCCAAGAGCCAATTCAGGAAGTCTGGATTTGATTGAAATGATTGGTATTTCAATATCGAATAGTCTGTTTTATGAGAAGGCGAGGGCAGAGTATGAGTACAGGCTCAATTTTGACCAGGTTACGGGCTTAAGAAAGAGGGAAACCTTTAACAATCTCGGAGAGAACTATGTGGAGTATGACTGCAGCTCTATGGGTATATTTGCATCAGATATCATAAGACTTTCAGAGATAAATGATAAATTTGGATATACGGCAGGAAATGCGCGTCTTAGGATGGTAGCAGATGTGATTAGGGGCGTTTTTACAGGCTATGATATATACAGGTACGAGCAGGATGAGATAGTTGTTTTTTGCAAGGATATTGATAAAAAATCATTTATGGGACTTGTCAGGATAGTAAGGGAAAGCCTCGATGATCTGGATGTCTCAGTATCGACAGGCTTTAGTTGGACGGACAAGCCCGACATAGCAAGGCAGCTCTCAGAAGTTCGCTTAATGTATGATATTGAAAAGGACACAAAGCTTAAGAGTCTTGACAGTACAATGAGAAATAAGGTATTTAAGGATGTGGTTTCTGAGATTGAAAAGGGAAGCTTCATGGTGTATTATCAGCCGAAGGTTGATTCAAGAACAGGCATCACAGTCGGGGCGGAGGCCCTTATCAGATTTTTTGATGAGGCTCGTGGCGTTGTAGGACCAATTCATTTTATCGAGATTTTAGAAGAAAACAGATGCTCGCATCTTATTGATTTATTTGTACTTGATGAGGTATGCAAGGCGCAGAAGCTTCGCTGTATAAGTGACAGGAGAGTGGTTCCGGTATCTGTGAATTTTTCAAAAAATACGCTGGAATATGCAGACCTTTTGGAACAGGTGAAGGAGATAATGAACAGGTATGATCTCCCGGAGGGGCTTGTTCAGATAGAGATAACAGAGTCTGTTGGTGATATGGATATTGTATTGATAAATAATATCGCGCAGTCGCTGATTTCAATGGGCTTTCGTCTTTCGATGGATGACTTTGGCACGAAGTACTCAAATCTTGAGATGCTCTTTAAGTTTCCGTTCAGCATTGCTAAAATTGATCGTTCCCTGGTCAAGAACCTTGAGAGTAATGAGAAGAGCAGGATTATGTTAAAGCACCTCATATCCATGATTAAGGAGCTTGGCATAGAGTGTGTTGCCGAGGGGGCAGAGAATGAGGAGCAGGTAAGGCTATTACAGCAGTTTGGCTGTAATATTATTCAGGGCTACTTCTATTCAAAGCCGGTTACACTTGATGTTTTCACGAGTGAGTTCGTGGAAAAAACAAGGAATCAATTGTGATTCACAATTTTATATATAATGCAGCTGTTAACAGGCATCTGTAGCAGGAAAAGCGGATAACAGCTGCAAAAAATATAAAAGGAAAGGAAGAAAAATGTTAGAGAAAATCTTCAAACTCAAACAAAACAACACAACGGTCAAGACAGAGATTCTTGCCGGTCTGACAACATTCATGACCATGGCATATATCATTGCTCTTAACCCAAACCTCCTCACCGGATTTGGTGCTGAGGGAACAAAAGCACTATGGAACGGAGTGTTCCTGGCAACATGTATTGCTTCGGCAGTCGGTATGTTTGTCATGGCATTTCTTGCCAACAAGCCATTTGCACTGGCTCCGGGTATGGGACTTAACAGCTTCTTTGCTGTAGTAGTTGCCAATGTCGTAAGCATCACAGGCCTGTCATATGTTGATTCATTCCAGGCTGCACTGTGTATCATCCTTATTGAGGGTATTTTATTCTTCATACTTTCAATATTCAATATCCGTGACAAGATAGTAGATGCCATTCCTTATGGTGTCCGCATGGGTATTTCACCGGCTATCGGTCTTATGCTTTTAAATATCGGCTTTGGCTCAAATGCAGGTGTTTACTCAAAGGATGGTGGACCATTTTATGTGATGAAGGATTTCTTCGGTGCACTCACACCGGGACTTGCCAAAACAAATATGACAGATGGATATTCTTCAATGGTGCTCACTGTTGTGACTATGTTCATCGGACTTTTTGTTATCATTATTTTAGCTCATAAGGGCGTCAACGGAGCAGTACTTTTTGGTATGCTTGCAGCCTGCGTAGTTTACTGGGCAGGAGAGGCTATATTCTTTGGAACAAATCCTTTTGCATCACTTGCAACAGCTTCATTTGTACCACAGTTTAAGGATATGGCAGATACAACACTGTTCAAGTTCGATTTCAAGGATTTCATCAGTATTGGATGGTTTACAGCAATTTCACTCATCATCACATTCTGTATCATAGATATGTTTGATACCATCGGAACACTTGTTGGTACTGCATCACGAGCAGGAATGGTTGACAAAGAGGGAAATATGCCAAACATGAAGGAGGCTTTGATTTCCGATTCAGTTGCCACAGTGGTTGGTGCCGTAACAGGTACATCTACAGTAACAACTTTTGTTGAGTCTGCATCAGGTGTAGAGGCCGGTGGACGAACAGGTCTTACAGCTTTCACAACAGGTATCCTGTTCCTTGCATGCATATTTATAGCACCGTTTGCAGCAATCATTCCTGCCGCAGCAACATCATCAGCACTTATCTATGTTGGTATCCTGATGCTTGGCGGTCTTAAGAAGGTGGATTTCGAGGATCTCTCACAGGTTGCTCCGGTAGCACTCATGCTTATTGCAATGCCTATCTCCGGATCTATCGGACATGGTATAGGTCTCGGACTTATCACATATACTGTACTCAAGGTCTTTACAGGAAAAGCAAAGGAGGTTTCTATCCTTACTTATGCTATTTCGCTTCTCTTCCTTGTGAAGTTCTTCCTTGTAGTGTAGTGTTTTAAAGCTTAGTGATTCATAGTGGTTATAGTACGAAAATGCCACTACAGCACAGTTTAATGCATCCGTAAGCCGGTACTGCGTCACTAAGAGGCTGTAAGAATTATATATTCAGTTTGTTATAGACCATGACACAACCGGCTTTTATGTGCCGTCCATGGCACATAACGCCTTGCCCCGCCATCCTTGGCGGGGCATTGTTGTGTGCGGATATAATTCTAACAGCCACTAAGTGACTGCGTAAGGCTTGCAGATACATTAAACTGTGCTGTAGCGGCATTTTCTTATGTGGTGACAATAATTTATATATACAAACATATGTTCTTGACATTTAAACATAATCCATGTAAAATCATAATATGGACAAGCATAATGAAGAGCACATTTATGTGGCAATAGATTTAAAATCATTTTACGCATCAGTAGAGTGCAGAGAGAGGGGAAAGGATGCTCTGACCACTAATCTGGTCGTGGCAGATCCAACCCGCACGGAGAAGACTATCTGTCTTGCAGTATCGCCGGCTCTTAAGGCATATGGCATACCGGGCAGGGCGCGCCTTTTTGAGGTGGTACAGCGTGTGAAGGAGGTAAACAAGCTGCGTCTGTCGAAGCTTATGGCGAGTGGACATGCTGCCGGGACAGTGGAGAGAAGAAAAAAATATGTAACAGAAATCGATATAGCAGAAAATGATATAACAGAAAGCACAATGGCCGGCTTTGATTATGCATCATATAATGCGAATCTGCTTGAAGCACATCCTGAGTATGAGCTGACATACATTGTTGCACCGCCGCGTATGGCTTTGTATATGGATTACAGTACACGCATATACAATATTTATCTTAAGTATATCGCACCTGAGGATATCAGTGTTTACTCGATAGATGAGGTTTTTATGGATGTGACACACTATCTTCGCACTTATCACATGACGGCAAGGGAGCTTGCGTCTAAGATGATAGACGATGTCCTTAAGGATACCGGTATCACGGCAACCTGCGGCATTGGTACCAATCTGTATCTGTGCAAGATAGCCATGGATATTATGGCAAAGCATGCCATGCCTGATGAGCGAGGAGTGCGTATAGCAGAGCTTAATGAGAATAGCTATAGGCGAAAGCTATGGGACCACAGGCCGATTACCGATTTCTGGAGAGTGGGAGCAGGTTATGCCAAAAAGCTCGAGGCAGCCGGCATGTATACAATGGGAGATGTGGCCAGGTGCTCAACAGGCGGTTCGAATGATTTTTACAATGAGGAAAAGCTGTATAAGATGTTTGGCATCAATGCAGAGCTTCTTATAGACCATGCATGGGGGTATGAGCCTGTTACAATAGCTGATATCAAGGCATACAGACCGCAGACCAACAGCATCAGCTCAGGGCAGGTGCTTCAGGAGCCGTATGATTATGAGAAGACAAAGCTTATTGTGCGTGAGATGACGGACCTTCTTGTGCTTGATCTGGTAGATAAGAGGCTGGTTACAGACCAGATAGTACTCACTATTGGATATGATATCGCTAATCTGTCTAATAAGGCTGATCGCTGTTTTGGCAATAATTATGACCACGCAGTAAATAATAAAGGCAGAGACAGTATTTGCGGTAAAAAAGGTACACACAGAGATTATACAGGTGAGATTACCATAGACCGATACGGCAGAAAGGTTCCAAAGCATGCACATGGTACAGCAAATTTAGGGCGTTATACGTCATCCACGCGCATCATCATGGATGCTGTGATGGAGCTTTATGACCGTATCATAGATCCTTCTCTTCTGACACGAAGGATTACTGTGGTGGCAAACAGGGTCTGTGATGAGAGCAAGGTGCAGGAAAGTGAGCAGTTTGAGCAGCTTGATTTATTTACAGATTATCAGGCGAGGGCTAAGGAAAAGCTAAAAGAGGATGAGGCACTTTCCAAGGAGAGAAAGCTTCAGGAGGCTATGATTTCCGTCAAGAAGAAATATGGAAAGAATGCCATGCTAAAGGGTATGAATCTTGAGGAGGGGGCCACAACTATTTCAAGGAACAATCAGATTGGCGGACACAAGGCATAGCAGCAACTGCTGTGGTTCTTAAACGGATTTTTTTAGTGGTTTAAAATAGTTACGAAAAAGTATATAAGGAGCATGGCATGGGAAAATATGATGATATTATAGATTTACCACATCATGTGTCAAAGGTACATCCGCAGATGTCTATATGGGACCGCTCAGCACAGTTTGCACCTTTTGCGGCACTTACAGGTCATGAGGAGGCTATTGCAGAGACAGCGAGGCTAACAAATGAGTGGCATGAGCCTGATGAGGACAAAAAAAGAGAGCTTGATGAGAAAATGAATGAGCTCATGATGCTTTATAGAAAGCGTAATTTCAATTCAGACAGTTTATATGACGAAAATGTCATAAACACCATGGCAGAGAATTATTTTGAGGTGACATATTTTGTGCCGGATGAACACAAGGATGGGGGCAGCTATGAGCATGTGACAGGATATCTTAAAAAGCTTGATAGCATAGGGCACCTGATGATAGTTGTGGATGATAATGGTACAGAGACTATAATTGATACAAGAAGAATATATGATATCAATTTGAGATGATTTTGTTAGGAATGCATTACTTGTAAATATAGTATAGAAAGCAGAAAATTATAAAGATGGACAAGCAGATAGAAAGAGCCGGTGATGACAATAAAAATAATATTGGTGTGTTATATGGCATCGGTGTAGGTCCGGGAGATCCCGAGCTTATAACTTTAAAGGCTATTAATACGATAAAAGCATGTGATATAATTGCAATCCCTGCAGTTTCAAAAGAGGAATGCTATGCGTACAGCATAGTGCCGTCGTTTTGTGCAGCTGCAGCGCGGCTTGGCATTTCGCTTGGTGAGATGATGGATGAGATACATATCATACCGGCTTCGTATGATGTGAGGGATACTGTGGGCTATGGTGGAACCTGTGTATACATGAAATCCGGAAAGAAGCTTGCAGAGCTTATAGAGGTGCTTCGCACAGGAGATGCTATCAGAAAAAAGAAAATGACAGTGTATGGTGTGACAAACTGTGGCATGGAGTCTGAGCGTGTGTACAGGGGGCTGGATGAGCTTACCGAAGCAAAAGGATATCTGACAATAGTTATAGTGAAATATAGCTAAAATGAGAGTTTACTTTTTGTGCACAATTGCTATAATAGTATGGTGAACCGAATATATATATATTTGAATATAGAAAAGAGCTGAAATATCACATGAGTATAGTGGATAAATTTGGAGAAAAAGTAGTCGAGATAGCAGAAAAAGATCCTGTTAAGGCGAGGAAGCTTTTGCTTGCAGGATATAGATTACAGGAAAAGAGATTAGCATTATTTCCGGACAGAAAGCTTCCAATGTCAGGGCAGTATGTGGCAAGGGTTGTCATGAATAATATCATACAGGCACTTGCAAAGCCTGAAAATGCCGCCATGGTCAGTATTTTTGTACCGGGCGAGCTTTTGACGGCGGCAGGTCTCACACCATATTCGGTTGAGGCATTATCGTGCTTTATTGCAGGAACTAAATGCGAGCAGGCTTTTCTAAGGCAGACCGAGAAGGAAGGCTTTCCGGAAACTATGTGCTCGTATCACAGGGTTTTTCTGGGCGCAGCCTTAAACGGTATAGTGCCAAAGCCAAAGTGCATGGTGTATACAAACCTGGCATGCGATGGCAATATGATGACATTTCCGTATCTCAAGGAGAGATATGAAATACCAAGCTTTTATATAGATGTTCCATATGAGAAGAATTATGACTCTGTTATGTATGTAGCAAAGCAGCTTAGGGAGCTTAAGAGTTTTTTGCAGGATGTCACCGGCAGAGAAATCACAGAGGAGTCTGTGAAAAAGGCTGTGGACAAGAGCAAAATTGCATCAAATAATTATTACAGGCAGCTTCACCTGAGAAAAGGACATGATATTGCGTCAACTCTCACAAATGAGTTGTATGCGCTTTTCATGTGTCATCTGCTTGCAGGAACTGATGAATCAGTCAGATATACACAGCTTCTGAGAGATGATGTGAGACGTGCACCGGCAGGCGATGGATTTCATGTACTTTGGATGCACACCATGCCGTTTTTGCAGGATGCAGTGAAGGATGTGTTCAATTACAGTGATACAATCCATATCAGTGCAAGCGATTTTATAGCTGATGGCTTCAGAAGCATGGAGTCGGATGATCCTTACGAGGCACTTGCCGAAAAAATGGTTTACTGCATTTATAATGGCAGCGTGAACCAGAGAATAGAGGAGGCAAAGGAACTTGCCGACACAGTTGGAGCAGACGGTGCTGTACTTTTTGCGCACTGGGGCTGTAAGAATACAATCGGTGCATCAAGCCTTATAAAGCGCTCACTCGAGAGCGAAGGACTTCCAACTATGGTTTTAGACGGGGACGGCTGCAACCCGGCAAATGCCAGCGACGGACAGATTTCCACAAGGCTTCAGGCATTTGTGGAGATGCTTACAGAGCAGGAACGTAATTAGAAATAATACACCGGTTATTGCGTCCGGTGTGTGGATATTTACTATAAACCAATTTCAGAAAGTGGAAAACAGATGATAAATTATGTTTGTAAATATGCTCCGGTAGAGCTGTTTAAGGGCTTTGGGCAGGAATGTGCTGTGCTTGAGGAGATGCCGGAGAATTTCGATAAATCAGATAAGATAGCTCATGCGAATCTCTGCGGATTCGGCAAATCAGTCATACAGGCTGTGCTCGAGGGTAAGGTAGAGGAGCTTGTGCTTGTGAACTGCTGTGATTCAATGCGCAGAGTCTATGATATCATAGAGAATACAAAGAAATGCAAATTCCTGTATATGCTTGATCTGCCTCATGAGGATAACGAGTGTGAGAACATAAAATTTGCACAGTCAATTCTTCGTTTGAAGAATGCGTATGAAAGATATTCGCACAGGACATTCGACAGGGAGCTTTTTATAAAGTCATTTGCAAAACCTGAATCTGAGCGCAAGCCATACATAGGTCTTATGGGTGTGCATGTGAGCAGTATTCTTGAGAAGACAATACGTGAAAATATGCAGATGGATGTGGAAAATATGACATGCACATCCGGCAGAAATCTCATTATTTTACAGAAGGATCTTAGAAATATGGATGATGAGACTCTCTTTTTAGCATATGCAGAGAGTCTGCTCGGACAGATGCCATGTGCCAGAATGAACAATAATACAAGAAGAAACCAGCTCTTTTTAGACCCTAGCCTTAAGGGCATCATATATCACACGATAAAATTCTGCGATTACTATGGCTTTGAGTATGCAAGCATAAAGAATAATATTAAGGTGCCTCTTTTAAAGCTTGAGACGGATTTTACAAGCCAGAGTGCCGGGCAGCTTCTGACAAGAATACAGGCATTTGCAGAGACAATAGAGGGTTCAGATGACATGGACCCTACAAAAGGCATAAGCGAGGAGGCAAGAAGAAGGATGGAATCAGGAGTCTACTATGTAGCAGGAATTGACAGCGGCTCAACAAGCACAGATGTGGTGATACTGGATCAGGATGGGAAAATTAAATCGACAATGATTATTCCAACAGGTGGCGGTGCTATGATGAGCGCCGAAAAGAGTCTGGAGAAGGCTGTAGAAAAGGCCGGTATATCAAAGGATGATATTGTAAGGATTGTTACAACAGGATATGGTCGTGCATATATCAATAGCGGTGATGACAGCATCACAGAGATTACATGCCATGCAAAGGGCGCGCATTATCTCAATCCAAACGTGCGCACAGTTATTGATATAGGTGGACAGGATATAAAGGCAATCAGTATAGATGAAAATGGTGCTGTGAAGAATTTCCTGATGAACGATAAATGTGCGGCAGGAACAGGACGTTTTCTGGAGATGATGGCAAGGACACTCGGACTTTCACTTGAGGAGATGAGCACCATGGGACTTGATTGGAAGGAAAACATTGTGATTTCAAGCATGTGTACAGTTTTTGCAGAGTCTGAGGTAGTATCGCTGGTGGCACAGAACAAGGCTGTTTCTGATATTATCCACGGACTAAACATGTCTGTAGCTTCAAAGGTAGGCGCACTTGCAGCAAGGCTTGGGCAGGATAATCCGGGAGAGTATATGATGACCGGCGGAGTGGCAAAGAACAAAGGCATCACAAATGCACTTGAAGAAAAGCTCGGCGCAAAGCTGTATATTTGCGATGAGGCACAGCTTTGCGGAGCGCTTGGTGCAGCACTTTTTGCATATGAGAAGTGCAGGGAGGCTTAATAGAGTGGCTATAGCAAACCACCAGTTGAACTGGTGGTTGCTGACTTTATTCCATGATTTTCCCATCAATACTTATTGTTACAACTTGCCATGGTATGAATTTTCCACTAGCTTGAAGAGCTTTTTTGGCCGCAATTTCCAGGCCGCCACAGCAAGGAACTTCCATTCGGACAATAGTTACACTTTGAATGTTGTTATTTTGAATAATAGCAGTCAGCTTTTCACTATAATCCACCTGATCTAATTTAGGACAACCAATTAAAGTTACCTTGTTTCGAATAAAATCCTGATGAAAGGCGGCATAAGCGTAAGCAGTACAATCAGCTGCGATTAAAAGCTTTGAGCCGTTAAAATATGGTGCATTAACAGGAGCCAGTTTAATCTGTACCGGCCAGTTTTGAAGCTTTGACCCTGAATCTGCGGTTGAAGTGGCTTTAACCGGCTCAGATGTTTCAGTTCGTCTGATCTGCATGATTTTAGATCCAGGACAGCCGGAGTGAGAGGTCATTGCCCGGTTTTTGGCAGCTATTTTCTTCTGAGCTTCTTTTACGGCTTCTTCATCATATGCAGGTGCTTCTCTCTCCTCAAATGAGATGGCTCCGGTAGGGCATTCAGGGAGACAATCTCCTAGTCCGTCGCAGAAATGTTCTCTCACCAATTCTGCTTTTCCGTCAATGATATCAATGGCGCCTTCGTGGCAGGCAGATGCACAGGCACCACAGCCGTTACATTTTTCTTTATCAATCTTTATAATCTTTCTTATAATTTTTAACCTCCGTCAATAGTATTTAGCGTTTGTTTATGCTAGAATTATAGTATTATAAATACAACTAGTATGTTTGATTTCCAACAGGGAGGAATTATTTTGCAAAAATATTTATCAATCCTAAGAAACAGTCCATTTTTTAAAGGTCTAACTGATAACGAGATATTATCCATATTGCATTGTGTAAACGCAATAACAATTTCTAAAAAGCGAGATTCTTATATTTTCAGAGCAGGTGATATTACCGAAGTAATGGGGATTGTGGTGTCCGGCTGCGTCCTCATTATTCAAGAAGACATCTGGGGACATCGGAATATTTTGTCAAAATGTCATGCAGGAGATTTTTTTGGTGAGCCGTATGCAGCAAGTCAGAGAGCTGTCTTAAATATCAGTGTGGTAGCTGATGAGGATTGTGAGATTATTCTATTAAATGTCAAAAGACTTCTGATTACCTGTCCAACTGCGTGTGAGCATCATCAGAAGCTGATCCGTAATCTGGTCAGTGTCCTGGCAAATAAGATACTGATTCTGAACGATAAGATCACACATGTTGGGAAGCGAACGACGAGAGATAAACTATTATCATATCTGTCGGCAGAATCTATCAGACATTCGTCGTTATCTTTTGATATTCCTTTTGATAGGCAGCAGCTAGCAGATTATCTTTGTATTGATCGTGCAGCAATGTCTACAGAGATATCAAAGTTACAAAAAGAGGGCTTTATAAAAACAAATCGAAATCATTTTGAATTAACTGTTTCTGATGATGCGGATTTTAGAACTTGAGGATTCAAAATGCAAAAAACTATGGTGTGACACAAAAAGAGATTGGCGCAGGGTCTACAGGAATCTGTACATTGCTTTGTGTTATGCTGAAGAATACAAAACACATTATCATGTATGAGAAAAACGAAGAACGTATCCAATTTATTAATAAGTATTATCCCGATGCACTTAATGTTTCTATTACTCATAGGGCAGTCAAAATTTAGTGTTCGAATGATTTGAGAGATTAGAAGAAAATTAAGAAAGTATAGAAATGTTAAAAATAAATAGGGGCAGGTGATGCACTTGTTTATTATAGGAAATATGGTAAAATTAAAATATTCAGTAAAGCAAATTCTCTTATATAGAGCAGATAATGTTCATGTTTATATTAAATTTAAGACAAGGATGTATTTTAATGAAACAAGAATATATAGACAAAATGAAATACTATCAAGGAAAAGAATATGAAAATTTTTTGAGAGAAAAATGTGTCTTAGATGCACGTCAGTTTTTATATTCATCACAATTATACTTAAACTATGCCATCATTACTGCAAAACTTTATGAAGACATAGGGAAAAAGAATATTAGTGAGGGTGAAAAAAATCCATTTTATAATAGCGTAGAGGTATTGGGATGGAATTACAATGCTCATACAATTTTGAACAAATTGACATTGGAGTGGGTATCGCATATTTCAAATTCACTAGATTGTTTGTTGCAATATATTAATGCGTCACTTAATTTAGGACTGAAACAGAAAGCCGTTACTGAAGGAAATATGCATAGAAAATTAGAAAAAATGCCACAGATAAATAGCTATGTAGAAAAATTATGGGAGAATGAGATTGTTTGCTATATACGTTCTGTATATAATTATGGAAAACATACACTTGACTTATATGGAGGTTCATCATTTGCGGATGTAATTTCTGGACAAAGAGATATACGGATTCCTGATTTTAAGTATCGTGGTAATATATATAAGTCAAAAAGTACAAGTGAATTGATTGGATATTATGAAAATTTTATCGGATTATATATTGATGTGATGGAGAGCGTTGATTTTGTGTTAAAAAACTCAGAGCCTGTTTGTAATAGATACCATGTAGGGAAAATGGTAGTTGATGGGCATGCTATGGGAGAGTGCGAGAATAAACAGGACATTGTACTTTATGCAGAGTTTGATAGTGATGGCATACATATTAAGAAATATTGGGTAGAAGATATAAAATTTGAGAATGATAGTGATATTGAAATAATGTTGTCGCCTTCTAAAACAATTGGTCAACATTTCGATGGAATTACATCAATTGAAGTTATAATAAATAAAGATAAGGTTGGGGAACTTCATATGGATAGTGATTGTTTAGAAAACTCTATTTTGCGTTATCATAAATATAAATATGTCGCAGTATAACTTATTTGTTAAATTGTGATAAGGAAGTTAACTCTGTACAAATTTTTTTTATAAAGAAAGACATGTTGTAATGGTGAGATATTTATAAATTATGCTTGATTCTCACGATAAAATTACCGTAAGGGATGCACACAGTACAATTTTCATTTTAGTATTAAATAAAGAGGAACTCTATGGATAATAAAAATCTTACGTTAAAATGGATAGACACTCTTGGAAATAACAAGATTGTTTTTGAAAGAGGAATTATAGATGGTACAAAAAATAGAGGGATATATGGTATTTTCATTATTGATAATAAACAGCAGACGGAATATTGTGCATATGTAGGAAGAACAGTCAATATCTATAAAAGATTTTTGAAAGGCGATGATGCACATTTTGTTAAACTTAGAAAAGGATTATTACAAAATGATAAGGTGATTGAGGCATTAAATGATAAGCATAAAAGAATAGAAGTACGAGTGATTGAACAAATAATGTTTAATTATGAAAACTATTATAAAGATATTCAGTTTATGGCTTCGAGAGAATGCTATTATATAGATCATTACCAAGCTTTAGGTCAGTGTTTAGAACAGTGCCCGGATGGAAGCAATATTAGAAGAGATGTCTGGGAGAATGAAAAAATGCTTAGTAGTAAGGCATAATCTTTTACTACCAACTTTACTACTAACAGGTAGTACCAACTTGCAGTGTTCTGCTCTGATTTGCCACAATCTGTAATTTCAGAGCATTTTACAATAACCCCCGGAATCCCTTGCAAAACAGGGCATTTCCGGGCAAAACAAGGAGAAATAAAATAATGATAAAAGTACTATTTATCTGCCACGGCAGCATCTGTTGATTTTTCTGGGAAGCTAGGTAAATCAATGGCTGTGGGACTTTGAGATTTGAAAATACATCTTTTGTACACCTTTCGATTTTTGTTAGTATGTTATGGATGATGAAAAAGGGTATGGTATGGCAAAAATTGAACTGAATAAAAGTAGATGAAACACGCTTATCCTTAAGCGGTTGACTACTACACAACAAACCCAGGCGGGATTGTCAAGATGACCATGATGATGTGGGAGACTTGATGGGATCGTCTGGGTTTGTTATTTGAAATTGGAAGATACTATACACAAATTTATTGTAAAATACATCGCTTGTGATATAATAGAAATGATATTTTATAACAACGGTAAGATATAAAATAACAAAAAAATGTTATTTTTAATAAGATTGGTAAAGGAAAATGATACGAATTAAATTGTGTGAATTGATGGGAAAAGAAAAAATGACAAGAAAACATTTGGCGGAGTTAACTGGGATTCGGCCAAATACCATTGGTGACTTGTATCGAGAAGATGTGAGAAAAATTGATATTCATACATTAAATAAACTATGTCAGGTATTCAACTGTGAAGTGGGGGATTTGTTGGAATACACTCCAGATGATAAGGAAATAGAGGTGTAATATGGCTCAAAAAGTTTTTAATTTCATAGATTTATTTGCTGGTTGTGGTGGCTTGAGCGAAGGATTTTATATGCAGGATTATAATGCATTAGCGCATGTTGAAATTAACCATTTTGCATGTGAAACGTTAAAAACACGTATGCGTTATTATGGGTATAAAGATGCTGATACTGCTGTAATAGAAGCTGACATAACATCGAAAGACATTGTAAAAAAAATAAGCGATGTGGTAGGTGACAATGAAGTCGACATTATTATCGGCGGACCACCTTGCCAAAGCTTTTCTCCGCTAGGAAAAGCTAAAGATGAAAATAATATGCAAGAAGATCCTAGAAATTATCTTTTTGAAAATTATGTAAAAGTGCTAAATCACTTTAAACCTAAATTTTTTGTGTTTGAAAATGTTATAGGGTTGTTAGACACTGAAGTTAAAGGTCAGAGTATTTTTAAAATTATATTGAAGCGTCTTAGGAGAAATTACAAGGTACTTAGCGATGAAAATACCATTGTCCTTAATGCAACTAATTATGGAGTGCCGCAAGAAAGAAAAAGAGTTATTTTGCTTGGAGTACGTAGAGATTTAGATATAGATCCCAAAGAAGTTTATGCTTCAATTGTGAAAACTCACTATCTGCCTGAATCATCTTCCAAGGAGAAGGAAGGAAAAAAGAGATATGTTACAGTTAGGGAAGCAATAGGTGATTTGCCAGCGTTACAGCAGGGACAGGGCAGTAAAATTATGCCGTATTTGAATTCATATGATGAATGTAATGAGTTCGTAAAACGTATCAGAAAGCCGGAAGATACAGAACTTAGGGATCATGTGGCTAGAAGAAATAATGAAAAAGATGTGGAACGGTATCGTGTAATGGCAGAGAATCATTGGAATTTTTTGCAGATGCTTGACTTTAGACCGGATTTAGGACATGAGAGGAAAAGAGTATTTTATAATAGTTATAAGGTTCAGTGGTGGGATTCCCCGGCCAAGACAATTATTGCTCATTTGTACAAAGATGGTAATCAGTTTATTCATCCGGATTCACATCAAGGAAGAAGTATTACTGTTCGAGAAGCGGCAAGATTGCAATCATTTCCAGATGATTTTGTTTTTGAGGGGTCAAGAACTGAACAGTTCAAGCAGATAGGAAACGCAGTACCTCCGTTATTGGCGGAAGCAATTGCAAAGGGAATAAAAAAAATGCTTGAGAAAGTAGAAAAGGAAAAAGAGCGTTAATGATATTTCAAAATGTGAAAAATCTTCAGAATAATGATGATAAAAGATACTTTAAAGAGAAGATTGATATATACATAAAAATAGTAGATGCATTATGTAAAAATAGTAGTATTCAATTGTGCAGGGTTGAAGAGAAAGACTATTTTGAAAAAATGAGAGAAATGGGTATCATTGATAATATTGATGAATTAGATTACCTTAAGCAAGTTTTGTCGAAGAATAGATTTAATGAATTTATTTGTGCAGTTTCTGCAGAGGTAATTTATCCGGATTTGATTTCTCCACATGTACAAAATCTTAATAACACATATAGAAAAAAAGCTCAGGAGGAAGAGAAAAATAGAAATGCATTTACTTTAGTGGACCTGTTTTGTGGAGCAGGAGGATTAAGCCTAGGGTTTAAACAATGTGGTTTTAAGACGATTTTTGCTAATGATTTTGAGCGACTATGTATAGAAACTTACACATACAATCATCCAGAGATTCCTACTGATAGAGTTGTTTGCGGAGACATTCGAAAAATAGCCGAGTGCATTAGCACCTATATACCAGAGGAAGTTGATATTGTAATTGGGGGACCGCCGTGTCAAGGGTTTAGTTCCGCTAATAAGCACCATAGAGTAATTGATGATCCTAGAAATGAATTATATAAATATTTTATTAAAGCGGTTGAGCAGCTTGCCCCGAAGGTGGTTGTGATGGAAAATGTGAAAGGGATGCTGAAGGTCGCTAATCAGGTTGTTGAGGATTATGAAAATATCAAGATTCAACGAGGTGATGTTACATATTCATATTCCGTCGCATATAGTATATTGCTATCTTCAGAGTTTTCAGTAGCACAAAGCAGAGAAAGACTTATATATATCGCTTTGAGAAATGATATTGTTCAATCTAGACATATTACACCTAAGGGTGTATTTAGTATTATTAGAAATAACAATAAGAAAAATATTCATTATAATCTCTCTGATGCGTTAGAAGGTGTAAGAGGACTTATTGCACCGCATATTATGGGAGTAGGAGAAGTTGATAATGATGAAAGTGGAAGAAAAATAGATATAAATCCTTATTTAGGAAACGAAAATGGCTATTTGAGATTGATTAATCAGGATAGAACTATTCCGTTTGTATATAATCATAAAGCTAGATATTGTAGTGACCTGAATCAGGAAATATATAGACGTATGGAACAAGGAGATGATGCTACAGATCCTAAAATAGCTGATATTATGCCTTATGCACACCGAAATGATAAATTTAAAGATAAGTACTTTAGACTTTATGGGGATAGACCGTGTAGAACAATAACAGCACACTTGAGATCGGATTGCCATTCGCATATTCATCCATATGAAGATCGTGCTATAACTCCAAGAGAGGCCGCACGCGTACAATCTTTTCCAGATGATTATTTATTTTTAGGACCATACTTAAAAGCATATATTCAAATAGGAAATGCAGTTCCAGTGGTTATGGCACGAGGAATTGCTTCTGTTATAAAAAAAATATTGGAAGGTGAAGATTATGAAGATTAGAACCTTTAAAAAGAGATTAAATGCAACAGAATTGGGCAAAGCTGGTACAAATGATACCTATGTAGCAATACCGAATGAGGTAGATTTGTCAACAATGTTTTTTAATAATGTTGCAATAATAGTTGAGGACCGTCAATCAGGTAAAGTTTATTCTCCACCAAGTTCAAATATTAAGTACACACAAACGGGACAAAACAATCAAGAAAGAATTTCTGGATTGGGAGAGTACTATCGTTTGACACAAGCGAATGTTGGTGACGAGATAGTTTTTGAGCGACAAGAAGATTCTGCCGGGAATATCAAATACTATATGGACTTAGTTCATCGTGATGTTATTGTCTTACAAAAGGGCAAAACTTATGCTGAGATTATACGAAAGGGTGCACTGAATCAGTATAGTATTGATGATAATTATTGTATGGATGTATCTTACAAAGGTGAGGAATGTATCTTGAAAATTCTATTCAAGGAAGCCAAGAAGAAGAAGACTTCACCGACAGCTACAAATTTTTATGACTTAGTAATAAATGGAAAAAGTATTTTGTCAGACTTTGCATATCAAGATTATATTGAGATTGATTTTCGTGAAAGGCAGCTTAATCGAATGATAACATATATGGAGCATATTATGGAGTGGAGGGATTAAACAGATGAAATATGGAATTTTGATTTTAGATAATAACATTAATACATTTTCAGCTGTGGGAAGTGGAGTTGATTTTCAGTATACATTTGCGTATAAAGATAAGCAAGATATTTTTAAAAATATTAATCCAGGCGACAAGGTTATTGGATATGTAGGAAAATCGACTGATCAGTTCAGATACATTTTTGTGGTTGCACAGAAAAATAGTGATAAAGAATGTGTTCTGAGAAAACAGATGGAAGTGGAAGTGGGGGCTCCTTTAGCAGAGACGACAAAAAATGTTGTGAATATAATTACCACAAATGCAGGAAAAAATCTTTTTGTTGAGATTAAAGAGAATGAGTATAATAGTATACTCTTTTCAATGCTAAAAAAGACAAAAGAGACTATGGAATCACTTATAGAGGAAAATTCAAGGCCAATATCTTATGAAACAAAACTGATATCTTCTTTACCGAGAAATAGAATTTTCTTTGGAGCTCCGGGAACAGGAAAGAGTAAATCTTTAGATGATGATAAAGATACTTTACTTGGAAAAAATAGCACAGATTATGAACGGGTAACATTCCATCCGGATTATACATATGGATCTTTTGTCGGAACATACAAACCTATTGAAACAATAGATTCAAAGGGAAATGCGGTCATAACATATAAGTTTGTGCCAGGCCCATTCATGAGAATTTTGGTAAAAGCTTTACGCAATAGTAGACAGAATACGAAACGCCCATTTTTGCTATTGATTGAAGAAATAAATCGTGCTAATGTGGCGGCTGTTTTTGGTGATGTATTTCAGCTACTTGATAGAAAACATAATTATAGTGAGTACCCAATACAAACTTCAGAAGACGTAAAAAAATATTTGTTCGAAGAACTCGGATGTAAAGTAGATGAACTTAGAATTCCAGACAATCTTTTTATTTGGGCAACTATGAACAGTGCGGATCAAGGTGTATATCCCATGGACACGGCATTTAAGAGGCGTTGGGTGTTTGAATACATTAGTGTTGACAGCGGTGAGAAAGATAGCTCAGGAAAAACAAATGTCCCTGGAGTGTTTGTTTTGAATGCAGGTAAAGTAAATGAGAAAAAGATTGAATGGAACGCATTGAGGAAGGCTATTAATGAACTTTTGTCTAGTGATGAAGTAAAGGTTCATGAAGACAAATTGTTGGGACCGTTCTTTATTAATACGAACACTTATATTAAGCCTGGGACAACAGATGAACTTGTTGATGATTTTTATAAAATTGTTGAAAGTAAGGTTTTAATGTATCTTTTTGAAGATGCAGCAAAGACTAGACGACCGAGTGTATTTGTAGGAAATGCAAATACAAATAGATTTTCTAAATTATGTCAAGAATTTGAAGAAAAAGGCATTGAAATATTTGCAAAAATAGGAACAAAGGAGTTTTCAACGGTATACGATGCTTTCTGTACGAGAAAAACGACTCCTTAATGAAACATAGGGAGTGGAGGTGTGCTTGCTTAATGCTAAAAGTTTATATACGCGAAGGCCTTTTATATAAGAAATCTGAACTGCTAAAGGCTTTAGATTTTTCTGAAAATAATGAGCGTGATAAGGCGTCATATAATAAACTCATAAATGAGCTAAAGCGAAAGCGGTTGCTAAAAACACGTCGAAAAAAGGGAAGTCGTGAATCTTTGGACGATGATGCATCTTTAATATCAGAAGATGATGTTGATTTCGACGATTACGTAGGGGATGAGGGTGACTGTATTCAGTATTTGTTCAGATTTGTCGGTGTGATTTTTCATGATGATAGAATTATTAATGTTTATCCCAAATATGTAGAATCTGGAAATCGCTTGGAAGACCATATGAGACAAGTGATAAACGTGATTCGAAAACATCAAGGTAAATTGTATAGACTCGATGTATCAGCAATTCTAGAAGAGATTGACCGAGGCGAGGAAATTACAGAATTATCTATTATATTATTTTTAATCAATGACTATTCAAGAAATGGATTATATTTTGAGACTGAGAAGATTACTGAGTATAATGGATATGGAGATATACAGTGGGGAAAGACTGTGGAAAATATTACTCCTATAATGACTAATAATAGACCAATCTATATGGATGTATTGACATGTAAACGAAAGGATAATGATTTTAATTACTTTGTGAGATTACACAAATATATTTTGACGGAAGCGTCAAATGAATTAGAAAAAACAGATTTAACGGAGTTTTTTTCATTGCCTCAAATAGAACTCTCAAATGACGAATACAGTGATTTTGGTGATACTGAGTATATTTTGAATGTTATAGATGCTGAAATGGGCAGGCAATTTGATGATCGAAAACTTGCGGTTTTACATGCCATGTACCTTTATATACGTCAAAAGAAGGCTGCCACTATTCACTATATGAAATCGAGTGATGAAGGATTACGTTTTTTTGGAACAAGAGCCTTTCATAAAGTGTGGGAGGATGTAATAGACAGCGTATACGTTAGTCAGAAGGATTTATCATTTGGCGAGATAAAGACTAAATATGTTAACACTTTAGATTATACGTTCAATCTTCCTAATGGAAGTTCGTGTCTGGTTCAAGCAAATCAAAATTTGGGTAGTATTATTGAAAAACCAGAATGGCATTTGAAGGATTCGGGTGTATCTTCAAAATGTGCTACATATTTACCATCAGGTACATTTGTTCCAGACTACCTGAAATTTAATGCCGCGAGAGATACTTTCTACATTATAGATGCAAAATACTATCTTCCGAGGTGGTATGTTACTAATGACGGAGAATACAAAATTGAGAAACAACCTGGTGTAGAAGACGTAGTTAAACAGTATATGTATTATTTGGCTTATAAGCCATTGTTGGAAAATAATATGATAGACATTAGGCACGTAGAAAATTATTATGTAATGCCTACAGAAGGAGAAGATGAAGATTCTGGGTATGTCAAGATTGACTTTTTGGCTCAGTTGCTACCAGATGTATTTAATATTCGAGTAAAAAGAATAAATGCAGAGAAGTTATTTGATCATTATCTTCATGATGAGGTACTAGATGTATCTACGATGCCAAATTCTTGAGTGATGGAAAAAGTTGATAAGCATGATGGATTTGTTTAGTGAAAAGAATAATAAATACATTATAAATTTGAGGAAGAAAATGAGAAGGTGTAACGCGAATTTTAAAAATACTATTGGAGGAAGAGTTTATGGATGGAAGTGGAATTGCGTTAAAAGCATTATTGCAATCAGATATATTAGAACTTCCTTTTTTTCAGAGGCCATATGTATGGGAAGTTGAACATTTTGAGGCCTTAATAGATAGTTTAGATGATTCATCTGAAGGAGTAATGCCTTTTTTGGAAGTGTTATTCTAAAGAAAATTGGAGGCACAGATTCGGGACAGTATTTGGTGATTGATGGACAGCAAAGATGTACAACATTTAGTGTATTAATACGAGCAATTCTTGATGTGTGTGATGGAAATAACCATCTGTCGCCTAATCAGAGTGTGTGAACCATTCGCCGGAAAAACCATAGGGAACAATGTTTACATGGATATGCGGGGGAAAAAAGCTGTTTTTAAGAGAACCAGACTGACCCATGAGAGAAATAATATTTTTGCAACGATTAAGTGGCTGGCAAAGAAATATAAGCCGGACTATGAGGGAAAGGTGTATCTGGAAACAGTCAGATGCTTCTTTACCATATCTGCAGAAGAATTGGAAAAATGCCGATATAATTATAAAGGTAAGGACACCTATGCCTTTGTGATGTCTGACAGATATATCATGTCTTTATATACATACTGTCTGTCAGCAAGAAAAGCGGTGGCTTTGGAAAATATAGAGCTGGAGGAATTTTCAGAAGCGGAGCTTTCTATGGTAAAATTAAAGATCGTCAGGGAAGTGTTATTCAAGGCATTATTGCTTGATGATGTGAAGTTTGAAGATGGCAAGATGTATGCGGAGCTGGCTTCTATATATGTGTTGTAAAATTGTATAGTGAGAAAGAAGTGATGTTTATGAAATTAGAAGGAAGTGTTATTACAATACCAAGATTGAACGAATATCGAGATATTATTAGAAAGTCAAAAGCAGCGGCTAAAGAATATCAGTATTTGTATCATTGTACAAGTATAGAAGGACTAAAGGGAATGCTGAATAGTAATTCATTTTGGCTTAGTAATTTACAGTGCGTAAATGATAAGGAAGAAGCAAATAGAATTAGTTTGCCAGAATATGAAAAGGAATACTATGTAGGGTGTTTTACATATGAGGATAATGTTCCTCGGAGTCATTGGTTAGAGTATGGAAATCTGTCAGATGGAGTATTATTTAGTGTAAAAAGGGACTGGTTCAATTTTGCCGAAAGTAGATTTTTAGATGACTCGAATAATATTGTTGAAATGATAAAATTTACTGGGAAGAGAGAAGCGTTAAAACATATTATAGGCTCGTATATTTATATTGATAGAGTGGATTTCTATAAGATTATTTATGATAATGATCTGATTCTTGATATGAAAACGGAAGCATCTATTCAAAATGGAGATGAAGTTTTGGATGGTGGAAGGTTTATTGAGCCAGAAATTATCGGAATAATAAAGAAACGTTCAGGCATTTGCAAGAGAGAGAATAGAGTGGCATATGAGAAAGTGTGGGAGGATGAAAAAGAAGTAAGAATAAAACTTATGACAGCTTCTGTAGATGGAAGTAAAAGGTTATTTTGGACTAAAAGATTATCGGTACCTTTTTCTGAAAATGCTTTTTCTGAAATAAACTTGAGATTTAGTCCGGAATGTGATGTTACAAAAAAGGAAGAAGTGTGCAAATGTATTTTAAGCAAGCATCCGCAGTGTAAGATTACTATTTTAGATGAATGATGAAGGAGGCTAATGATGAGAAAAGACTTAAAAACGGATATTGAAAGTGAGAAGTATAAAAATAATGATAACATTGCTTCGTTGATTCCATATTTACTAGAAGGGGTAGGCTATTCCCTTCAAATTGATGCATCACCTCTATTGAGAAAATATATAGCTGCGGCGATATACAAATATAAAGAAGATAATGATTTTGAAGATATTTTAGAAAATATGGATATTGAAGATTTTTCAGATGAAAAAAGCTATAGTCGGTATGAAATGGTAAGACATGTTATTGTTGACTGTGCTGTAAGAAATACTAAACTGTCCCCTTTGTCAAGGACATTTTGAATTAGTGTAGTGCCTATTTTTTAG
>ENA-OZAA01000155-OZAA01000155.1-human-gut-metagenome-genome-assembly--contig:-NODE-155-length-50495-cov-6.032990_pt1 | contig 50495 bp, 54 predicted proteins | sample MGYA00244204_ERZ653492 | MGnify/ENA primary metagenome ERZ653492 (study PRJEB26926, sample SAMN06164980) | human gut metagenome | biome: ENVO:00009003; feature: ENVO:2100002; material: ENVO:00002003... | reverse complement strand
CAGTCGATTATCGCTTGCTGAACTGCGGAGCGCGACGAGCTGCTTTGAGACCGTACTTCTTTCTTTCCTTCATTCTGGGGTCACGGGTCATGAAGCCGGCGGCCTTCAGAGCGGGACGGTACTCGGGGTTCAGGGTCACCAGAGCACGGGAGATGCCGTGACGGATGGCGCCGGCCTGGCCGGAAACACCGCCGCCGGTGACGGAAACAACAATGTCAACCTTGTCCAGCAGCTCGGTGGTAGCCAGGGGCTGACGGACGACCAGCTTCAGGGTCTCCAGGCCGAAATACTCGTCGATATTGCGGCCATTGATGGTGATTGCACCGGTGCCGTTCTCGTAGACGCGAACCCGAGCGATGCTGGACTTACGACGGCCAGTGCCGTAAAAATACTTCTTCTTGCTCTCGTACATAGTGTGTTACCTCCAATTAGTCCAGAGTCCAGGCTTCGGGCTTCTGGGCAGCGTGAGGATGCTCAGCGCCCTTGTACAGGTGCAGACGGGTCATGCAGCTGCGGCCCAGGGTGTTCTTGGGCAGCATGCCCTTGACGGCCAGCTCCATGGCGTAATCGGAGCGGTTCTCCATCATGGTGCGTGCCTTGGTCTCCTTCAGGCCGCCAATCCAGCCGGAGACACGATAGTAGACCTTCTGCTCGGCCTTGTTGCCGGTCAGAATTGCCTTGTCGGTGTTGATGACGATGACATTGTCGCCGCAGTCAACGTTGGGAGTAAAATCGACCTTGTGCTTGCCGCGCAGCAGGTTGGCAGCGATGACAGCGGTACGGCCCAGGGGCTTACCGGCTGCATCGATGACATACCACTTACGCTCCAGGGTCTCCTTCTTAGCGAGGGTAGTGGACATATGCGTTCCTCCAATTAGGTAAAATATTTTGACAATTTCAGGGGTTTGCGGTACAATAGTCCGCGAACACTATGGATTTATACCACATCCCATTTCAAAAGTCAACAGAATTTTTGGCAAAAAATGTGTAGCACAAGATTATCTTCGAAATGCTCCTAGAATCTCTTGAATGCTCCTGAATTCTCATTTCGCATTTTTCTTATTTTTGGAGGAAAATCATACAATGCAAAAGCTAATGGGCCTGGTCCGCCGGTGCGTGGAGGACTATCATATGATTGATGCAGGGGATAAAATCGCCGTGGGTGTGTCCGGCGGCAAGGATTCTCTGGTGCTGCTTGTCCTTTTGGCGGGGCTGCGGAGCTACTATAATAAGCCCTTTTCTCTGGAGGCCATTACCATAGATATGGGGCTTGGCATGGATTACGGCGGCATCCGGCAGCTGTGCCGGGAGCTGGATGTGCCCTATACTATAATAAATACGGAAATTGCTCCCATAATCTTCGACCACCGCAAGGAAAAAAATCCCTGCTCCATGTGCTCTAAAATGCGCCGGGGCGCACTGAACCAGGCGCTGCTTGACCGGGGATGTAATAAGCTGGCGCTGGGGCACCATTACGACGATGCGGTGGAGACCTTCCTGATGTCCCTGATTTTTGAGGGGAGAATCAGCTGCTTTCAGCCGGTCACCAATCTGGACCGCACCGGGGTGATTCAGATTCGCCCCATGCTCTACATCCACGAGAAGACGGTGGACCATTTTGCGCAGCAGCAAAATCTCCCAGTGCTTACAAACCGCTGCCCGGTGGACAAGCACACCAAGCGGGAGGAAGTGAAGGATTTGATTTTTGATTTGGTAAAAACCTATCCGGATTTGAAGGAACGCATTTTCGGCGCCATGCAGCGCTATCCGCTGGCAGCCTGGGAGCCCCAGGGGCGGTATAAGCGCCCGAAGGACGAGGAGGAATAAGCAGCTATGGGATATATTATGGATTTGCGGAAGATTGTAGGACACCGGACACTGCTGCAAGTGGGGGCAAGTGTTATTGTAGAGGATGCCCAAGGGAGAGTGCTGCTGCAAAAGCGGACAGACAATCACTGCTGGGGCTACCCCGGGGGCTCTACAGAGCTGGACGAGCGGGTAGAGGATGCTGCGGCCCGGGAGCTTTTGGAGGAAACCGGCTTGACTGCCAATGGCCTTACGCTCTTTGGGGTGTTCTCCGGGCCGGATCTGCACTATGTCTATCCCAATGGGGACGAGGTGTCCAATGTGGATGTGGTGTTTCTCTGCCGGGATTATTCCGGCGAATTAAAATGCCAGGCGGACGAGTCCGAGGCGCTGTGCTTCTTCGCCCCGGGGCAGCTGCCGGAAAAGCTCTCGCCGCCGATTGTGGTTCCTCTCAGAGCCTGGGAGGCAAAACGGCTGGAAAATCCCTAGGCTCTGATTTCCCTGAACGCTGCACCCTGCAATTTTTCCCTTCCATGAATAAGGCTTCCCTCTTTTTGGGGATACTTCCTGAAAAAGGAGGCCAGAAAATGGTAAAAGGAATTTCCCGGCAGGTTATTGTAGTGCACGCTCCGGAGACAAAGCTGTTTGAGCAGGCTATTTTTATATTGAAGGAGAATGCCGCCCGGGAGGGCGTGACAGACGAGGCGCTTCTGAAAGAGGCGGAGCAGGCAATCCGGATGGGAGAGCGGCACCCCAGCAGACGCAAGCTGTATTGCTACGGCGCATTTTGGGCTGCCATAGGCGCTTTTGTCACGGTTCTGGCCTGGCTGGCAACGAGTATCCTGTAAGATTACAACAGAAAGAGAGAATACCATGCAAATCGGAACGATTCAGCTGGAAAATCCCATTTTTCTTGCCCCAATGGCAGGGGTGACGGACTGGGCCTTCCGCACCGTCTGCGCCCAGCTGGGTGCTGCGGTGACGGTGACGGAGATGGTCTCCTCCCGTGCCCTGGTGTACAAGGATCAGAAAAGCGCAAAGCTGCTGCGGAAAAACCAGGGCGGCATCTGCGGCGCTCAGATTTTCGGCAACAATCCCCAGGTGATGGCGGAGGGTGCCCGGCTGGCGCTGGAGATTTCCGGCTGCGATTTCGTCGATATCAATATGGGCTGCCCGATGCCTAAAATTGCCAATTCCGGCGATGGATGCGGGCTGATGCGGACACCGGAGCTGGCGGGAGAAATCGTTACCGCAGTGGCAAAGGCGGTGGATGTTCCTGTAACCGTCAAGTGCCGCCTGGGGTGGGACAAGGGAAGCATCAACGTGCTGGATTTTACAAAGCGTATGGAGGACTGCGGTGCAGCCATGGTCACCGTCCACGGCCGCACCCGCAGTATGCTCTATACCGGGGTTGCCGATTGGGATACCATCCGCAAGGTAAAGGAGCAGCTGACCATACCGGTGATTGCCAACGGTGACATTACCGGCGGGGAAGCGGCTCTGCGCTGCAAAAGGTGGACAGGGGCAGATGGACTGATGATTGGCCGCAGTGCCTTTGGCGACCCCTGGATTTTTCAGGAGGTAAACCAGGCATTGGCAGGAGCCACAGTTTCCCCCCGCCCGGCGCTAAGGGAGCGGGTGGCGGTAGCGGTGCACCAATTTGAGCTGGCCCAGCAGGACTTGGGGGAGCATATCGCCTGCTTGCAGGCCAGGAAGCATTTTGCCTGGTATCTGCGGGGTGTCCGCAACAGCAGCTTCTACAAAAATCAGATATCCTCCCTGACGACCATGGAGGATATCTACCGTGTAGCCAAGGAAATTGTGCGAGATCTTCAATAAAGCCGTCGAATAAAAAACAAAGGCGCTTCATATCCTAAGCCGGTGAGGTGAGGACATGAAGCGCTTTTGCATATTCCTTTTCATCGTCTGCTTGCTGGCACTGCCTGTTTCGGCAGAGCCGATTCGCTGGGTGGACTTCCAGGTGCCCTATGAAGCCATGAAATATGCCATGGACATGGATATCAGAACCAGCGAACAGGAAAACCACCTGAACTGGATTGACGTTCTGGCTCTGGCCGCATGTAGAACCGGCGGAAAATGCGGCCTGGATTCGGTGAAAAAGGTAGTTACAGAGTTGCAGGAGAAGGGCTTTTCCCGGGAGACTTTGGGGGCAGACAACAAATACCTTCAATACTACCGCCAGGCCTACACCGCCGTGCTGGGGGGACTGCTGGGAAATTTTGCCATTTACAAGGATGGACAATGGGTAACGCAGTACGGCTTGAAGGCATTCAGCCCCATTGCCCAGGGATATTATTATTCCCATTACGACGACTTTGGAGCCAGCCGCTCCTTTGGCTTTCGAAGAAAGCATCTGGGCAACGACCTGCTGGGAAGTCCGGGTACCCCCATTGTTGCCGTGGAGGGGGGAACCGTGGAGGCAATGGGGTGGAACCGGTATGGCGGCTGGCGAGTGGGTATTCGGAGCCATGACCGAAAGCGATACTACTATTACGCCCATTTGCAGAAGGATACGCCCTTTCCCCCGGGGCTGGCAGTGGGGCAGACCGTAAACCCGGGGGACGTTATTGGCTTTATGGGCCGGACGGGATACTCCGACCAGGAAAATACCAACAACATCGATATCACCCATCTGCATTTCGGGATGCAGCTGATTTTTGACGAAAGCCAAAAAGATGGCAATAACGAAATCTGGATTGACGTATACCAGCTTGTCCGCTTGCTGTCCCAGCACCGCAGCAGTGTCTGCCGGGCAGAGGGGACGGTTCAGCGGGTGTACCCCTTCTGTGACCTGGATATTACTCCACTTCCAGAACGGTGAGGGTATCGCCTGCAACGGTAAAGCGGATATTGCACCCGGCGAAGCTGAGCCCATAGATGCGCCCAGCTGTCCGCTGATAGGAGGGCCGGGGATCGTGGGTAAGCACCCCTATGGCCGCCTGGCGCTTCTCGGCGGGGAGCTTGGCAAGCAGCTCGGCGGGAAAATCCACCTGGAGCAGATAGGGGTTCGCCCCTTGGGTGAAGCCCTCGGTGGCATCCGGCTTGCAGTCGCTGTAGGGGATATAGGGTTTGATATCGAAAATCGGTGTCCCATTCATCAGGTCGGCGCCGCCCACATGCAGCACCGTACCGTATTTTTCGGTGTGCTCCGTCCCAATCAGCCGGACGCAGGAGAGACCCAGATTGTTGGGGCGGAAGGGAGAGCGTGTGGCAAATACGCCCATGCGGACGTTGCCCCCCAGCCGTGGCGGCCGTACCGTAGGCGACCAGCCCTCCCGCACAGCCTCGGAAAATTGCCAGATAATCCACAGATGAGAGAATTCGGAAATCCCCCGCAGTGCTTCCTCGTTCCGGTACTCCGGCTCGAACACAATGGTGGAGCGCAGGGCCTCTACCAGGCCGCTCTGCCGGGGAATTCCAAACTTGGTGGCAAAGTCGCTGTGCATCCGGGCAATTACATTCAATGTGACATCCTGCATACCATTCACCGCCTTTTCCATGAGCATACCATAAACAAAGCCAAAAGTCCACCCCGGCGGGGTGGACTTTTACCATGTACGATTACTGATGGGCTTCCATCCAGGCTTTGAGCTTGGTTTTGGCCAGACGGATGATATCCTCGTTGGGATAGGGAGAGGTCTCGCCGCCGCCGACGTGCAGGAAGTACAAGCCATTGGGAGTCTGGTAAAGATCCTCCTCATAACCGGCAGGATCGCCCAGGGTTCCGTAGGAATATGCCTTGACCAGCGTAGCGGTATCGGTGTCGAACTCAATTTTACAGATGACTTTCTTCATGGACCAAACCTCCTTTCGGGTGTTTTTACAACCAATGCTATTATACATGCTGAAATTCAGAAATCAAGGGTAAAAGGGGAAATATTTCCCTTTTCCAAAAAGAATTGTAACTTAGAAATGGTTTTTCCCTTCAAAATATAATTTGTTATGTGCATTATTTACAAGAAATGGAGGGAGAAAAATGTCTGATTTTTCAAGAAATCTTGCTGAAATCGGAAAAGTATGATAAAATTTCGGAAAAAGTGGAAAGGGCGGGATAGATATGAAGGATTTTCCGGTGTTCCCTACGGAGCATGGGGCAGCCAGTCTGGTGCTCAGGGAGATTCCCTATCGCCGGGAGGCGTTTGTCCACATCCGCAGTACCCAGGAGCCGGCGCTGCTTTTGCAGGAATGCGTTGCCTTCTGCGTTGCCTGTGGTGCGGAGCGGGTATACGCCACCGGCCATGAGAATTTGCAGCAATACCCTCTGCACACCCGGGTATACCGCATGGCAGGACAGGTGCATCTGCAAGAAGAGGCGGAGGTGCCCGCCATGTTCCCGGTAACGGCCCAGACGGCGGCGCAGTGGCGGAGACTGTACAACCAGCGCATGGCCAATGTGGACAATGCCGCCACCCTGGAGCAGAAGGACGAGGCGCGACTGATAACCGGCGGGGCATATTTTGTCCACCGGGCGGGGGAGCTGCTGGGCATCGGCTGGCTGGAGGGAAATACCCTTCTGGCTATGGCATCCTTGCAGCCGGGGGCGGGGGAGACGGTGTGCCGGGCAATGCAATCATTGATCCCCGGGCAGCCGATGACCCTGGAGGTGGCCTCCACCAACCAGCGGGCCATTTCCCTGTACCAGCGAATGGGCCTGCTGAAGGTGGAAGAGCTCTCCTGCTGGTACCGGGTAAAATAATCCCCGGCCCCGGAGAAAAAATTTTGCAGCTGTCAAGGAAAAATACTTGACAAACTGCAGCGCATCCTGTAGAATACCCAAGGATGTCAAGGGAAATCCCTTGACAGGCAGGAGGAACACATGGAACCGCTGGAAATGACCTTGCTCTTCGATTACTACGGTGATCTGCTGACGCAGCGGCAGCGTGCCTGTGTTGACCTTCGCTACAACCAAGACCTTTCTCTGGGGGAGATTGCCCAGGAGCTGGGTGTCAGCCGCCAGGGGGTATTTGACAATCTCAGCCGGGCAGAGGCGCTGCTGCGCAACATGGAAGAGAAAACCGGCTGTGTCCGCCGTGCCATGCAGGCCAGACGGGCAGTCCACCAGATTCTGGATGCGGCCGGGCAGCTGGCGGCATACCCCAACGAAGATATTTCCCGCCTGGCAGCCGCCATTATCCAGGCTGCAAGGTCACTTGAGGAGTAAACTATGGCATTTGAAGGCTTAACGGAAAAAATCAATAATACCTTCAAAAAGCTTCGCGGCAAGGGCCGACTGAAAGAGGCGGATGTGAAGGAAGCCATGCGGGAAATCCGTATGGCACTGCTGGAGGCAGACGTCAGCTATAAGGTCTGCAAGGATTTTACCAAGACGGTTACCCAGCGGTGTGTCGGCACGGATGTGCTGGAATCCCTGACCCCTGCCCAGATGATTGTAAAAATCGTCAACGAAGAGCTGACCAAGCTCATGGGCTCCGATACCAAGCACATTACCTTCAATCCCAACGGCCCCACGGTGGTGATGCTGGTTGGTTTGCAGGGCGCTGGTAAAACCACCAACGGCAGCAAGCTGGCAGGGCTGATGAAGCGCCAGGGGCGCAACCCCCTGCTGGTCGCCTGTGATATCTATCGGCCCGCTGCCATACAGCAGCTGAAGGTCTGCGGCGAAAAGCTGGGCATCCCCGTATTCGAGCGGGGAACACAGAGCCCGGTGCAGACTGCCAAAGAGGCTGTCCTCTATGCCCGCCAGCGGGGCTACGACATGGTTTTCCTGGATACCGCCGGACGGCTGCACGTAGACGAGCAGCTGATGGAGGAACTGAAAAATATCAAGGCCACCGTAAAGCCGGATGAAATCATGCTGGTGGTGGATGCCATGACCGGTCAGGATGCGGTGAATGCCGCCCAGACCTTCAACGAATGGCTGGACATTGATTCCGTCATGCTCTCCAAGCTGGACGGCGATGCCAGAGGCGGTGCGGCGCTGTCCGTCCGGGCCGTTACCGGAAAGCCCATCAAGTTCTGCGGCATCGGCGAGAAGCTGGAGGATATCGAGCCCTTCCACCCTGACCGCATGGCCAGTCGGATTCTGGGAATGGGCGATGTGCTTACCCTGATAGAGAAGGCCGAGAAGGCCTATGATGCCAAAAAGGCCGCCGAGATGGAGGAAAAGCTGAAGTCCAACCGCTTCACCCTCCAGGATTTCTACGACCAGATGGTGCAGATGAAATCCATGGGCTCCATGCAGGACCTGCTGGCCCAGATGCCCGGCGGTGCCAACCTGAAGGATATCAAGCTGGATGAGAAGGCCATGGCCCATACCGAGGCGATTATTCTCTCCATGACCCCCAAGGAGCGGGAAAAGCCCGAGATTATCGGTGCCAGCCGGAAGAAGCGTATCGCAGCCGGTGCCGGTGTGCGGGTGGAGGATGTTAACCGCCTGCTGAAATCCTTTGAGCAGATGCGAAAGCTCATCAGGCAGTTCTCTGCCCCCGGAATGGGCAAAAAGATGAAGCGTATGCGTGGTTTCGGTGGCTTTAAGGGCTTCCCGGGCATGTAAATTGGTTCGCTGTAAGCAAAATTGCTTTGCGATATAAATTGAAAGATTATTTATGGAGGTGAAACTCTCATGGTTAAAATCAGACTGAGAAGAATGGGCGCTAAGAAGGCTCCTTACTACCGTATTGTTGTCGCTGACTCCCGTTCTCCCCGTGATGGCCGCTGCATCGAGGAGATTGGCATGTACAATCCTCTGACCGAGCCCGCTACCATCAACGTCGATGTCGAGAAGGCTCAGACCTGGATCAAGAACGGCGCACAGCCTACCGACACCGTTCGCGGCCTGCTGAAGAGCGCTGGCGTCCTGTAATTTCCCCGAAGGAGTCACACAATGAAGGAACTTTTGCAGTATATGGCAAAAAACCTGGTGGACAATCCGGATGCAGTTACCGTTGAGGAGCAGACCAGCGAAGAAGGGAAAGTTCTGGAGCTCCGTGTCGCCGAAGGAGACATGGGCAAGGTTATCGGCCGCCAGGGACGGATTGCGAAAGAAATCCGCACCATTATCAAGACTGTAGCCCAGCGCACCGGCGAAAAGGTCACGGTCGAAATCGTGGAGTAATGCCGCCTGCCTTACCCCCAGCCGGGGAGGGCATCCGGTGAGAAACGGCTATGCGTGGCGATTTTCGTCACGCATTTTCGTTTTTAACGTTGCATTTGACAGGATGGTATCCTGCTGAAATAAAGGAGCTGTATGAGATGAAACTCCCATTTATAGACGCCGGTGAGATTGTCACCACCCATGGAGTCCATGGGGAGATGAAGGTGCTTTGCTGGCTGGATTCTCCCGAGGATTTGTGCGATTTTCACCGGTGCCGAATCAACGGAAGGGAATACCAAATTGTGTCCTGCCGGGTTCAGAAAACCTGCAATCTTCTAAAGGCAGAGGGCATCGATACCATGGAAGAGGCCCAGGGGCTGCGGGGCAAGATTGTGCAGCTCTACCGGGAGGACATCTCCGACGATGTGATTTTCGCCGCTGAGCTGATTGGCATGGAGGTGTTCTGCGGCGGGGAACTGCTGGGAACCGTCCAGGAGGTGCTGGATTACCCCGGCAATCAGGTATATGTTGTCCGGGGAGCACATGAGTATCTGATTCCCGCCGTGAAGGCCTTTGTCCACACCACCGACTTGGCCCAAAACCGGATGGAGGTTTCTGTGATTGAGGGAATGCGTAGCGATGAGGATTGATATTCTGACGCTTTTCCCGGATACCCTGGGGGACGTCCTCTCCGAGAGCATTCTCGGGCGTGCCCAGGAGCGGGGCTTTATCCGCATCGAGGCCCACCAGATTCGGGATTTTACCTCCAACAAGCAAAACCAGGTGGACGATTACCCCTATGGCGGAGGCCGGGGGGCAATTATGCAGGCAGACCCCCTCTACCGTTGCTGGGAGTCTGTGTGCGACGAGGCCGGGGGGCCGGTGCATACCATTTACCTCTCCCCCTGCGGACATACCTTTACCCAGCAGGATGCCATCCGCCTGAGCAAGTTGGACAATCTGATTTTCGTATGCGGCCATTACGAGGGCATCGACCAGCGGTTCATTGACGAATGCGTGGACGAGGAGCTTTCCCTGGGGGATTTCGTCCTCACCGGTGGGGAAATTGCCGCCATGGCCATGACGGATGCCATTTGCCGTATGGTGCCCGGGGTGCTGGCAGACCCGGAGTGCTTTGAGGACGAGAGCCATTTCAACGGCTTGCTGGAGTATCCCCAGTATAGCCGACCGGCGGTGTGGCACGGCAGGGAGGTGCCCCAAATCCTTCTCTCCGGCAATCACAAGCTGGTGGCCCAGTGGCGCAGGAAGCAAGCCCTGCGCCGCACCAGGGAGCGCCGCCCGGATATGTATGCACGATTGGATCTGTCCTCGAAGCAGGATAAAAAACTTCTGAAGGAAATGGAGGAAGAAGACCGTGAACAAGCTGGAAATCCTGAAGCAGTGGATTGACCAAAGCCACAGCATGGTTTTCTTTGGCGGTGCCGGTGTCAGCACGGAATCCGGAATCCCGGATTTCCGCAGCGTGGATGGACTGTACAGCCAGCGGTTTGAGTACCCCCCGGAGACCATCATCAGCCATAGCTTCTACCTGAGCAATCCGTCTTATTTCTTCCGCTTTTACCGGGAAAAAATGCTGCCCCTGGGATTTCAGCCCAATATCACCCACGAAAAGGTGGCCCAGTGGGAGCGAGAGGGCAAGCTGGCTGCCGTCGTGACCCAAAATATCGACGGTCTGCACCAGAAGGCTGGCTCGAAGACGGTATACGAACTCCATGGCAGCGTGCTGCGGAACTACTGCACCAAATGCCGAAAGTTCTACAGTGCGGAATTCGTCCGGGACTCCCAGGACATTCCCCGGTGCACCTGCGGCGGAATTGTGAAGCCGGATGTGGTGCTCTACGAAGAGGGCCTGAACCAGCAGACGGTGGAAAAAAGCGTTGCGGCAATCCGCAGAGCGGACTTGCTGATGGTTGCCGGAACCAGCCTGACGGTTTACCCCGCCGCCGGACTGCTGCGCTATTATCGGGGCAATCGCCTGGTGCTGATTAACCGGGATGAAACACCCTACGACGGCGAGGCGGACTTGGTTATTCACGACAGCCTGGGCAGTGTGTTCTCCCAGCTCTGAAATGCAAATCGCCCCGGATTTTTCTTGCGAGAAATCCGGGGCGAAACCATATTCGCTTATGCCTGCTTGCACCGGGACAGACGGTTCAGGGGAATCTGGGAGAATATAACCCCTGCAAAAACCAATGCACAGCCGGTCAGCTCTGTAGGGCTCATGGTGCTGTGAAGAATCGCCCATTCGCCCAAGGCGGCGAATACGGATTCCAGACTCATAATCAGGGAGGCAGCAGTGGGGTCCAGCCGCTTTTGACCGACGATTTGCATACTGTATCCCACACCCATGGAGAGGATACCGGCAAAGCATAGGGGGAGCCAGCAGTCAACGATGGCCTGCATCTGCACGGCCTCCCGGTTCAGCAGAATTCCGGGGATGGACAGGACGCAAACCACCAGCGACTGCACGCAATTCAGCTGCACACCGTCCAAATCCTGGGCCAAGCGGTCAATCAGGAGAATCTGTACGGCAAAGCCCAGTGCGCCGCCAACCAGCATCACGTCTCCAATATTGATGCCACCGGCATTGGTAAAGCTCAGCAGATACAGCCCCACCAGTGCCAGAAGCACACTGAACACAGCGTTGAGCCCCGGCTTCCGGTGCACGAAAATTCCCAGCACAGGCACCAGCACAATATACATGGCGGTCAGAAACCCCGCCTTGCCCGGGGCGGTATACACCAGCCCCACCTGCTGCAAGCTCGCCGCCGCAAACAGCGCCACGCCGCAGGTAATACCGCCACGCCACAGCTTTGGATTCTTCCACTTTTGCAGTGCGGCGGCCAGCCCGGCCTTGCGCTCCAGCAGCAGGGACACCAGAAACAGAAAAATTACGCCCAACAGACACCGAATGGCCTGAAACGTAAAGGGGCCAATCAATTCTCCCCCCACGCTCTGGGCAATAAAGGCCATTCCCCAGATAAATGTCCCCAGCAGCAGGGCCAGGGTTCCTTCCAGTTGTTTTCTCATCTTTCATCACCTGGGAGATAATCTATCACACTCTGTCAGATTTTGCAAGTTTGCATTTCCCGGCGGAGTGTGATATGATGAACAAAACAAAAAGCAGGAGCGCAGCATGGAAAAACTGTTCATTCCCACATTGCATACCTTTGCAATGAACAATATCTTTACCGGCTCCCAGGGGCTGTTTCGCTTCCGGGCTGCACCGGAAATTGTTATGGCAACCCCCAAGGAAGTGGATTACGAAAAAAGCACCATCCACGCAGAATACTGGCATGGCCTGTACTGCTACGAGAAAAGCACCATGGAGGGGGAGAAGACCTTCCCCTTGTCTTCCCAGGGAAGAGAGGACATGATTGCCTGGTTGGAAGAGAAGCTGGAAGAGAGCACATAATTTCTGCCCCGGCGGCACCAGAAAAGAGTTGACTTTTTACCCTTTTGTGGTAGAATAGGTTCGATATGCAAAGACGATACGAAAACCAAGCATTTCCGGGCGGCGTAGCGAGAAGGGGACGGTGGAAGCCCTTTGTGTGCCGGGGGTGTGTGCCATTTTCGTTGTTGCCCGGGAAGACCGGGACGGGTGCTCCCGTTATCGGGCAGCTAAGATGTCCTGCGCAAGCAGGATAATTAGGGTGGTACCGCGATTGATCCTCGCCCCTAACTTTTGGGGCGGGGTTTATTTTTTATTTTCAACTTTGGAGGTTATACCATGAATCCCAAACCTTATGGCGTTAATGAGCTGCGGGAAATGTTCCTGTCTTTCTTTGAAAGCAAGGGGCACCTGCGTCTGCCCAGTTTTTCGCTGATTCCTCAGAACGATGCGTCCCTGCTGCTGATTAACTCCGGCATGGCGCCTATGAAGCCCTATTTCACCGGCGAGGTGGAGCCCCCCCGCCATCGGGTGTGCACCTGCCAGAAGTGCATCCGTACCGGCGACATTGAGAACATCGGTAAGACTGCCCGCCACGGCACCTATTTCGAGATGCTGGGCAACTTCTCCTTCGGCGACTACTTCAAGCGGGAGGCCATCCACTGGAGCTGGGAATTCCTTACCCAGGTGGTGGGCCTGGACAAGAATCGCCTGTATCCCTCCATCTACGAAAACGATGAGGAAGCCTTTGAAATCTGGAACAAGGAAGTGGGTGTCCCCGCCGACCGGATTTTCCGCTTTGGCAAGGAAGACAATTTCTGGGAGCATGGCTCCGGCCCCTGCGGCCCCTGCTCTGAAATCTACTATGACCGGGGCGAGAAGTACGGCTGCGGCAAGCCCGGCTGTACTGTAGGCTGCGACTGTGACCGCTATATGGAAGTATGGAACAATGTGTTCTCCCAGTTCAACAATGACGGTCAGGGCAATTATACCGAGCTGGCTCAGAAGAACATCGATACCGGCATGGGCCTGGAGCGTCTGGCTGTGGTCTGCCAGGATGTCAACAGCCTGTTCGACGTGGATACCGTGATGAACATCACCAACAAGGTCACAGACCTGACTGGTGCTTCCTACGGCCAGAGCGTGAAGATGGACGTGTCCCTGCGAGTGATTACCGACCATATCCGTGCCTCCACCTTTATGATTGCCGACGGCGTGCTGCCCAGCAACGAGGGCAGAGGCTATGTGCTGCGCCGTCTGCTCCGCCGTGCCGCCCGTCACGGCAAGCTCCTGGGGGTCAACCATCCCTTCCTGTATCAGGTGGTGGAGACCGTGGTTCAGGAGAACGAGGGCCACTACGGCTATCTGCGGGAGCGGGCTGCCTACATCACCAAGGTGGTGAAGGTGGAGGAAGAAAACTTCGCCCGCACCATCGACGGCGGCATGAAGATTTTCTCTGAAATGCTGGCCGACCACAAGGCAAAGGGGGAGACGGAGTTCTCCGGTGCCGATGCCTTCAAGCTGTATGATACCTATGGCTTCCCCATTGACCTGACCCTGGAAATGGTGGCTGACGAGGATATGACCCTGGATCAGAAGGCGTTTGCCAAGCTGATGCAGGAGCAGAAGGTTCGTGCCCGGGAGGCCCGGAAGGCACTGGGCGATCTGGCATGGGCCGGAATCGACCTGGGCCTGGACAATACCCCCACCACCTTCGTAGGCTACGAGCAGAATGTATGCAATGCAAAGGTGCTGGCTGTCTGCGTGGGGGACGAGGTCTCCGGCTCCATTGCCGGCGGCGAGGACGGCATTGTTGTCCTGGACAAGACCCCCTTCTATGCGGAAATGGGCGGCCAGGTGGCCGACCACGGCGTAATTACCATGGGCGAGAGCGTATTCCAGGTGAACAACGTCCAGAAGGACAAGGGCGGCAAGTACCTGCACCATGGCAAAATGCTGTCCGGTTCTCTCAAGGTGGAGGACGAAGTCACCGCTTCCATCGATATGGAGCGCCGCAAGGGCATCATGCGGGCCCACTCCGCCACCCACCTGCTGCAAAAGGCACTGACTACCGTCCTGGGTGACCATGTCCACCAGGCCGGTTCTCTGGTGGAGCCGGACTACCTGCGCTTCGACTTTACCCACTATTCTGCTCTTACCCAGGAGGAGATGGCCAAGGTCAACGCCATTGTCCAGGATTCCATCCTGGAGGGCTACCCCATCGATACCCGGGAGATGCCCATTGAAGAGGCCAGAAAGCTGGGAGCCACGGCGCTGTTCAGCGAGAAGTACGGCCAGACCGTCCGGGTGGTCAACATGAGCGGCTACTCCATCGAGTTCTGCGGCGGCACCCATTTGGACAACACCGCCAAGGTGGGGGCATTCCAGCTGACCAGCGAGGGCAGCGTCGCCTCCGGTGTCCGCCGGATTGAGGCCGTCACCGGTAAGGCCTGCATGGCCCGGATGGAGGCTGCACAGGCAGAGCTCAGCGAAGCCTCTGCCAAGCTGAAGGTGAAGCCCGCAGATTTGGCAGCAAAGATTCAGGCCAATCTGGACGAGGTGAAGGAACTGAAGCGCCAGATTGAGCAGTTCCAGGCGAAGGAAGCCTCTGCCGAGGTGGAGCGGCTGCTGCAAAGTGCCAAGGAAATCGGCGGCGTGAAGGTGCTCGCCGCAAAGGTGGCCTGCGCCGATGCAGGAAAGCTGCGCCAGCTGGGCGATATGCTCCGGGATAAGGCGGAGAATATTGTGGGTGTGTTGGCCTCTGTGAACGGCGAGAAGCCCTCCTTCCTGGCCATCTGCGGTAAGGGCGCAGTTGCCAAGGGCATGAAGGCCGGCGAGCTGGTGAAGCAGGTGTGCTGCACCTGCGGCGGCTCCGGCGGCGGCAAGCCCGATTCCGCCATGGGCGGCGGCAAGGATGCTGCCAAGGTGGACGAGGCCCTGGCTCAGGTCGAGGACTTCGCAAAGAATAAGATGTAAAAATCAAAAATGGCGCAGCTGCAATTTGGCTGCGCCATTTTTGAAATGCAGAGGAGGGGAACCCATATGCGCCGCCTGGTTCGCTTTACCGCCGGATTTGCCATGGCCAGCGCCGTCAGCGCTTTGCTGCTCTGGCAGAGAAGTTTGCTTCCGCCGGCAATATATGCCCTTCTGTGCAGCCTCCTCTGCGGTGCGCTGCAACGGAAGAATTCCCTCTTTTCCGGGGCAATGGTGCTTCTGCTGGGTTTGTCCGCCGGATTTGGCTGGTTTGCCCTGTATCGCAATGTTTATGTCACTCCTCTGGAAGCGCTGGATGAGCAAACGCTCCGGCTCCGGGTGACCACTACGGATTTCAGCCAGAGGACGGACTACGGCTATTCGGTGGATGGTGTGACATTTCTGGAAGGAAAGCCCTATTTTCTCCGCATTTACCAGAAGGAAAACGAATTGCTGGAGCCGGGAACCGTGTTGGAAGCAGATTGTAAGCTCCGGCTTACCACCCCCGCCGGGCAGAAGGAATCCTCTTACTATCGGGGCAACGGTCTGCTTGCCATTGCCACGCAGAAAACCTCGGGGGAATTCGGAGTATCAGAGGCCAGCCCTGTCTGGTTCCTTCCAGCCAGAGCAAGAAGGGCGGCATTGAACCGCCTTCAAAGCTGCTTTCCGCCGGATACGGCTCCCTTTGCCAAGGCGCTGCTGCTGGGGGATACCTCCTGCCTGAGCTATGAAACGGATACCGCCTTGAAAATCAGCGGAATCCGGCATGTGGCGGCGGTGTCCGGGCTCCATGTGTCGGCACTGTTTGGGGCAATCTACTTTTTCTTCCGCAGAAGAAGGGTGCTTACCTTCCTGATAGCGATTCCAAGCCTTCTTTTCTTTGCGGCAGTTACGGGCTTCTCTCCCTCCGTCACCCGGGCGGTGCTGATGTCGCTGCTGATGGCCCTGGGGCTGGCGGTAAAGGCGGAGTATGACGGCCTGACCGGCCTCTCTTTTGCGGCGCTGGTGATGCTGCTGGGGAACCCCTTTGTTATTTTCTCTGTCAGCTTTCAGCTCTCCGCCGCCAGTGTGGCGGGAATCCTTACCCTGTCTCCGGCCATATACAGTCGGATTGTGGGGGCGTTTCCCAATGTAAAGCCCAAAAGCGGTAGGGGGAGGGCGCTGGCGTGGTTTGCCGGTGCGGTTTCGGTTACCGGCGGGGCGCAGCTGTTCTCGGTGCCCATCAGCGCCTATTATTTTGGCTCCGTCAGTCTGATTGGCGTTGTCTCCAATCTGCTGCTTGTCTGGATGATTCCCTTCCTCTTCTGCGGCACTGCTGCCGTGGGCCTTCTGGCAGGGAGCATTCCGGCGGTGTGCGGGGTACTGGCCAAGCTGCTCTCCTGGCCCATCCGGTGGGTGCTGCTGGCGGCAAAGCTGTTGGCCCGGATTCCCTTTGGAGCGATTTATACCCAGAGCAAATTTGTGGTTGCCTGGCTGTGCTTTGCCTATCTTCTGGTTTTGATGTATGCACTTCGCCGCTGCCGGTTCCGGGTTGCTTTCGCCCTGGGCTGTATCAGCCTGGCAGCGGCAATTGGGGCCAGTGTGATTGTCCCCAGAATGGATGCCCTTCGGCTGAATGTCCTGGATGTGGGGGAGGGGCAGGCCATCCTGATTCAAAGCAAGGGCCAGAGCTATCTGGTGGATTGCGGCGGCGACAGCGATGCAAAGGTGGCAGACCAAATTTCCCAGACCCTGCTGAGCCAGGGGATTTTTCAGCTGGACGGTCTGCTGCTTACCCATTACGACCGGGACCATGTCAACGCACTGGAGAACCTGCTGACAAGAGTTCCGGTGAACCAATTCTACCTTCCGTCGGCAGGCAGCACCGGGCTGCCGGAGGCCTTCGTAGAGGCCAATGCACCCTGCATCACATGGATCTGCTCGGATTTGACGCTTTCCCTTCCGGCAGGCAGCCTAACCATGCTGGCCCCGGGAAATTCCAAAACAGACAATGAAAACTCCATGTGCGTCTTGTTTGCATCGGAGGATTGTGTTATACTGATAACCGGCGACAGAAGCCGCATCGGGGAGAGGGAGCTGCTTTGGAATTATCAGCTTCCGGATGTGGATGTCCTGATTGCGGGGCACCATGGCTCCAAGGGCTCCACATCCGCTGCACTGTTGCAGGCGGTTCGCCCGGAGACGGTTATCATCTCTGCGGGAAGGGGCAACCGATACGGTCACCCGGCCCCGGAGCTGCTGGCTCGCCTTTCGGAGTTTGGCTGCACCGTGTATCGGACGGATATCCAGGGATCGGTGCTGGTCAGGAGGTAGTAATGGCAAAAAAAGTGATTTCGGATGGGGCCTTTCAGGCGCTAAAGGCATCCGTAAAGAATAAGAGCATTGACCGGCTGTATTTTTTCCATGGGGAAGAGACATTTCTAATGGCCTACTATCTGGAGGCTATCAAAAAGCAGCTGCTGGATTCGTTGACAGAATCCTTTAATTTCCACCGCTTTCACAGTGAAAATTTTGATTTGGCGGAATTTTTGGAGGCAGTGGAAAATCTGCCCATGATGGCAGAGCACACCCTGATTCAGGTGGACGATATTGACCTGTTTAAGCTCAGCGAAGCAGAGCGGGATAAAATTGCAGGTGCGCTCTCGGATATTCCGGAATACTGCACCGTGGTTTTTACCTATCTCACCACTCCCTGGAAGCCGGATAAGCGGCTGAAAAAGCTGTGGGAGGCAGTGGAGAAGAACGGCCAAATCGTGGAGTTCCGCAGGCAGGACCAAAAGGAACTGATTCCCTGGGTATCCCGGCACTTTGCCTCCTATAAAAAGAAAATTTCCAACGATCTGTGCGCTTACCTGATTGACATCACCGGGGGCACCATGACAGCGCTGAACGGGGAAATCGAAAAAATCTGCGCCTATTCCGGAGCGGATGAAATTAAGAAAAGTGACATTGATGCCGTCACTGAGCCGGTGCTGGATGCGGTGGTGTTTCAGATGACAGACCGAATCGGGGAGGGCTCCTATGAGAAGGCATTCCAGTGCCTGCAAACTCTGCTGAAAATGCAGCAGGAGCCTTTGGCAATCCTGGGCGCTGTTGGCAGCCACTTCCGCCGCCTGGGGGTGGCAAAAACCTTGCAGGAGCAGGGTAAGGGCCCCTATGAGCTGCAAAAGCTCTGCGGGATTCCGGATTACCCGGCCAGGAAGCTGATGGATGCCTCCCGGCGGATGGACAAGCTGTTCTGCGCCGATGCCTGCGCCATGATTATGGAGACGGACTACCAGATGAAAACCTCTTATGACGACAGCCAGCGGCTTCTGGAGCTGCTGATTCTGCGCCTGGCAGCGGAGGCACGCCGTGGTTAAGATTCAAGAGGCCATTGTGGTAGAGGGGCGCTACGATGTCAATACGCTGCGCCAGATTGTAGATGCCCCGATTTTTGAAACCAACGGATTTGGCATTTTTAAGGACAAAGAGAAAATGGCGCTTCTTCGCACCGTGGCAGAGCGCCGGGGGCTGATTGTATTCACCGATTCCGACGGCGCGGGCTTCGTCATCCGCAACCATCTGAAAAGCGCCATTCCGGGAAAATACCTTAAGCATGCCTATATTCCGGACATATACGGAAAAGAGAAGCGGAAAGCCGCCCCCGGGAAAGAAGGAAAGCTGGGGGTAGAGGGAATGCGCCCGGAAATCATTTTGCAGGCCCTGGAGGCCTGCGGTGCCACCATGGGGGAGGAGACGGAAAAGAGCGCTGGCGGAATTACAAAGCAGGATTTGGTAGATTTGGGGCTGTCCGGCGGTGCAGACAGCAGCCAAAAACGCCGGATGCTGCAAAAAGCGCTGGGCCTTCCGGAGCATATGAGTGCCAACGCCCTTTTGCAGGCTCTGAACCTGCTGATTTCCGCCGAAGAGCTGGGGCGCAGGATGGACGCAATGGAGAAAAACAATGGTTGATATAGCAGTAACAAATTTAACAAAATTCTTTGTCATTGGGGAGAATTTGCTTCAGGATCTCACCTTTGAAATTCAGGAGGGGGAGCGGGTTGCCATCCTGGGCCGGAACGGCTGCGGAAAAACCACTCTCCTGCGTATCCTTACCAAGGAGATTGACTATGACGAGGGGGAGGTCTATGTCAATCCCAACAAACGCATTGGCCTTATCTCCCAGATTCCGGTTTTCCCGGAGGGCTATACCGTAGAGGATGTGCTTCGCTCTGCCTATGCGGATTTGCAGCAGGTGCAGAAGCAGATGCGCCGCCTGGAGGAGCAGATGCAGTCCGGCGCCACAGAGAGCCAGCTGCGGGACTATGATGCCCTATCCAACCGCTTCCAGGCCGGGGGCGGCTACGAAATGGATGTGGAGCTGGACAAGGTCTGCAACGGCCTGGGCATTTCCCAGGAGCAGCGAGCCCAGGAATTTGACAGCCTCTCCGGCGGCGAAAAAACCCGGGTGAATCTGGCCAGGCTGCTGCTGGAAAAGACGGATATCCTCCTGCTGGACGAGCCCACCAACCACCTGGATCTCAACAGCGTGGAGTGGCTGGAGCAGTATATCAAGGCGTTCAAGGGAACGGTGCTGGCCATCTCCCATGACCGCTATTTTATCGACCAGATAGCAGAGCGGGTCATCGAGATTGTGGATGGCCACGCAGAGTTCTATTCCGGCAACTATTCCTTCTATATGGACGAAAAACAGGCCCGGTTCGATTTGCAAATGAAGCAATACGAGCAGGAGCAGGCAAAGCTGAAGCAGCTGGGCTATACGGTGGAGCGGATGAAGGGCTGGGGTATCAACAATCGCACCCTGTACCGCCGGGCTATGTCCATTCAGCATCGGATGGAGCGTATCCGCAAGACGGAAAAGCCAAAAGCAGAGCGCACCATGAAGGCCACCTTCGGGGAGAAGGATTTTTCCGGAGACGTGGTGTTTAAGATGAAGAATGTCTCCAAAGCCTTTGGAGAGAGAATTCTCTTTTCGGATGTCAATCTGAATGTGGAGGCCGGGGAGCGAATTGCCCTTCTGGGCGATAATGGTACAGGAAAATCCACCTTCATCAAATGCCTGTTGGGGGAGGAGAACTGCGCCGGTAAGATTCAGTTCGGCCCAACGGTAAAATGGGGCTATCTGCCCCAGATTATCCACTTCGACCACCCGGAGCGCAGCCTTTACGACACCATGCTCTACGAGAAGAACTGCACCCCTCAGACCGCACGAGACCGCCTGGGCGCTTTTTTGTTCCAAGGGGAGGATGTATTCAAAACCGTGGGCAATCTTTCCGGCGGCGAGCAGTCCCGCCTCCGGCTGTGTATGCTGATGGATGAAAAAATCAATCTGCTGATTTTGGACGAACCCACAAACCACCTGGATATTGCCTCCCGGGAGTGGGTGGAGGCCGCCATTGAGGAATTTGAGGGCGTGCTGCTGTTTGTCTCCCATGACCGTTATTTTATTGAGAAATTTGCAGAGCGTATCTGGCTTTTGGAAGATGGCACCATCCGGGATTTCCGCTGCGGCTACCAGAAATACCGGGCAATTTTGGAGCATGAGGCGGCAGCAAGACAGACTGTAAAGCAGCCCCCCAAGGAGAAGAAGGAAAAGCCCCGGGGCGGCACAAAGGAGTCTGACAAGCGCATCCGAAAACTGGAGCGGGAGATTGAAAAGCAGGAGGCTGCCATCGCCGCACTGGACAGCCAAATTGAGGCTGCCGCTGCCGACTATCAGGAGCTAACCCGCCTCCTGGGCGAAAAGGAAAGTGCAGAAGCCCTGCTGATGGATTTGATGGAGCAGTGGGAGGAAGCACAGACAGAGTATGGTGATTGACACACTGCATAATTCGGCATATAATATGCCTATCAATATCAAAGGAGCGAAATACAAATGAGTTCTTGTAGCGGGAACTGTTCCAGCTGTGCCTCGGATTGCAGCGAACGTAAGTCCGAAAGCCTTCTGGCCCAGCTGAATCCAAAGTCCACTGTAAAAAAGGTGATTGCCGTTGTCTCCGGTAAGGGTGGCGTGGGAAAATCCACGGTTACCTCCATGCTGGCAGTGGCCATGGCCCGGGAGGGGAAGTGTGTGGGCATCCTGGACGCAGACATCACCGGCCCCTCTGCCCCCACGGCCTTTGGCGTGACAGAGTGCCAGGGAGCCAATGAAGATGGCCTGTATCCTGCCCTGACCCATACCGGCATTCAGGTAATGTCCATCAACCTCCTGCTGGATAACCCGGGGGACCCGGTGGTTTGGCGTGGGCCGGTGATTGCCGGTGCCGTCAAGCAGTTCTGGACGGATGTTATCTGGGAGGATGTGGATTACCTGTTTGTGGATATGCCTCCCGGAACCGGTGACGTGCCCCTGACCGTTTTCCAGAGCATCCCGGTCAACGGTATTATTATTGTCACCAGCCCCCAGGACCTGGTTTCTATGATTGTAAACAAGGCCGTTAAGATGGCAAACATGATGCACATTCCTGTCCTGGGATTTGTGGAGAACTATTCCTATCTCCAGTGCCCGGATTGCGGAAAGAAAATCAATGTGTTTGGCAAGAGCCACCTGGATCAGATTGCAGCAGAAAACAATCTCCCCATCCTGGCCCGGCTCCCCATCGACCCCACCGTGGCAGAGGCCTACGACAACGGCCAGATGGAAACCGTGAATACGGATCCCCTGGCAGGAGCAATCGAAGCAGTAAAGGCAGCGCAATAACGAAAAAGCTGGGTTCCTTACATCAGGAGCCCAGCCTTTTTACAGCTTATAATCGAATACATACCACACGCCCAGAAGAGCCAGTGCGAAGGGGGAATAGCGGAGCAGTGCGCCGGGGGTGATATCGATGACGATGCATTCAAAATAGTCCATCCCATAAAACAGAGCGAAGACCATTCCAGCGGAAAGAACCGCCCGGGTCAGGTTTTTGCCGATGGTATTGGAGAAGAAGAAGGTATAGAGCAAACCGACAATGGGGTTTGCGGCGGTGAAAAGAATGCACAGCAGGGGATTGAACAGGCTGACCAGCAGGGTGACGGCCAGAACTGTAATCAGGGCCACCGGGGCAGACTCGGCAATCACGGCTGGGAGAAACGCATTCAGCGCCCAGTTTGCAGCCAAATCCACACCAACTGCCAGTACCACGCATACCGCCCGCATCAGCAGCCAGGGGACGAAGGAACGCCCTCTTGGCAGGACGAAGTTCAGCAGGTGCACAATGAAGCACAGGATAATCAGCGACAGCAGCTGAGAGCAGAGCAGGGGAATGGTGGAGCAGGCGGAGTAGCTGACAATGAGAATGTCCCCCCGAAAAATCGCAAAGGGAAGGGGGGCCAGATACTGAGTCAGATTCCAGGGCTTTAGAGTATACACCGTCACCGTGGCTGCATAGATAAAGAGAACTTCCAGAAATCCGGAAATTCCCCGGTTCACGGCGCAGTTCCGGCCGAAAAACAGCCGGAAAACCAGGCCCAGCCCCAGCACAAATACAATCAGCAGGGCGGACAGAATGATGGACTTCTCCAACGTGGCAGGGATTAGTGCGTTGGTTGTTTCCAGAATGGACTGAATGGAATCAATCAGCCGGTCTGCACCCAACACAGAAAACCAATCAATTTGCATACATATCTCCTTTGCGGAATGTACTATAGGAGATTATATCCTATTATTGGGCAAAAATCAATTTTGCTAAGGGAAATTTAATGATTGCGTTCCGTGGCTTTGGAGAAAAGAACAACCTCCGCCATTGCTGACGGAGGTTGCAAAATTCACTATGGGATCAATTACTTGATCTCGGCCTCGGCGCCGGCTTCCTTCAGCTCGGCGACCAGCTTCTCGGCATCTTCCTTGGAGATGGCTTCCTTCAGGGTCTTGGGGCAGTTGTCCACCAGATCCTTGGCGTCCTTCAGGCCCAGGCCGGTAGCGGCACGGACAACCTTGATGACACCCAGCTTGGAAGCGCCGGCGTTCTTCAGGATGACGTCGAACTCGGTCTTCTCTTCCACAACCTCAGCGGCAGCAGCGGGAGCAGCAACAGCAGCGGCAGCGGCGGAAACGCCGAAGGTCTCCTCCAGGGTGTGAACCAGCTCGGACAGCTCCAGAACGGTCAGGCCCTTAACTTCTTCAACGATAGCAGCAATCTTTTCGCTAGCCATAGTAAAAATCCTCCTAATTTATGTTTTGATAAAGATGAATGGGTTTACGAAGCCGCTTTAGGCTTCTGCGGGAGCTCCGCCTTCCTTCTGCTGCCGGATCTGATCCAGGACGCAGGCCAGGCTGGAGATAGGAGCCAAGAAAGTACCAAGAACCTGAGCAACCAGAGCATTCTTGCTGGGCAGCTCACCGAAGCCATTCAGAGCATTCACGGACAGGACAGAGCCTTCCACGATGCCGCCCTTGATGGACAGGACGTTCTTGTTCTTCTTGGCAAACTCGCACACGATACGAGCAGGGGCGATGGGGTCGCCGGTGGTGGAAGCCATAGCGGTAGTACCGTTCAGAACCTCGCTGAAATCGTAGCCAGCATTCTTGGCTGCGAAATTGGTCAGAGTGTTCTTAACAACGGAGTACTCAACACCGGCCTCACGGAACTGCTTACGCAGCTCGGTATCCTGAGCAACAGTGATACCCTTGTAATCGACGAAGACAACAGAAGTAGCATTCTGAATCTTGCCGGTCAGGGAGTCAACAACTGCCTTCTTGCTCTCAAGAACCTTTGCGTTGGGCATTATTTTCACCTCCGAAAAATAAAAATGTCTTCCTGCCAGAAGACAGAAAGACACGCAGAAAATCATATTCAGCGCACCTCGGCAGGATTTATGTCATAGGACACCTGCTGTCTTTGGCAACTTCGCTAGTCTAGCATAAAGTGCGTGATATGTCAAGCCCTTTTTTGAAATATTTTTACCCTTTTGTAAAAAACGGAGAAATACAGCCGCAGAGGGCAAAATACCGGTGGCCACACCGGGCATAAATACCTTCCTTCTTACAGATGTTTACAAATTGTTGCATTTTATCGGGTTGGCAACGACCTGCTTTTCTGATATAATCAAAGGAAACTACCCTAAAAGGAGGAACGCCCCCTTGAAAGAATTGCAAGCAAAAATCAAAGAAGCCCTGATGTCCGTGCTGCCCATTACGGCGGTGGTGTACCTGTTGGCCCTGACACCACTGTTGGACTTGTCCCGGACAGAGCTGATTACCTTCTCCATCGGTGCCGTGATGCTGATTTTGGGTATCGGTTTGTTCAGCATGGGCGCAGACCAGGCCATGACGCCCATGGGCTCCCATGTGGGCTCCGGACTTTCCCGGCAAAAGAAGCTGGGGTTGCTTCTGGGTGTCTGCTTTGTGCTGGGATTGCTGATTACCATTGCTGAGCCGGATTTGCAGGTGCTGGCAGGGCAGGTCAGCTCCGTCATCAACGGCAATGTGCTGACCTATTCCGTGGGCATTGGTGTGGGCGCATTTTTGGTGGTGGCGATTTTGAAAATCGTATTCCAGCGCTCCCTGTCTCAAATCCTGATGCTGTTTTATATGCTGCTGTTTGCTCTGTCCCTGCTGCTGGCAGTGGGGGGGAAGCTGTCTATGCTGCCGGTGGCCTTTGATTCCGGCGGCGTTACCACCGGGCCCATTACCGTGCCCTTCCTGATGGCCCTGGGTGTGGGTGTTTCCAATGTGCTGGGCGACCGGCGCAGCAAGGAAAACAGCTTCGGCCTGGTGTCCCTGTGCTCCATTGGGCCGGTGCTGGCGGTGCTGACCCTGGGCATCCTTTCCCGGAAGGAACTGGTGTATGATGTCCCCGATTTTGCCATGAGCAATCAGATTCTCGAAACCTATGGGGTGTCTCTGCTCCATACCTGCCGGGAGGTGGGGCTGGCGCTGGGAATGATTGTACTGTTCTTCGGCGCTTGCCAGGTGCTATTTTTGAAGCTGCCCAGGAAGCAGCTGAACCGCATCGGCGTGGGCGTTGTGTTTACTTATATCGGCCTTGTTCTCTTCCTCACTGGCGTCAACGTGGGCTTTATGCCCCTGGGCTATAAGATGGGCAGCAGCCTGGCAGAAAAGCATCCCGCCATTTTGGTTACCTTCGGCTTTGTTGCCGGTGTGCTGACGGTGCTGGCGGAGCCTGCCGTCCATGTCCTCAATGCCCAGGTGGAGGAAGTCACCGGCGGCCTGGTGGGCAAGAAGTCCATGATGGCGGCGCTGTGCCTGGGCGTGGGTGCCTCCATTGCCCTGAGCATGGTTCGGATTGTGTTTGATTTTTCTCTGGTGTACTATCTCATCCCCGGGTATTTCCTCTCCTTGGCGCTTTCCCTGTTTGTACCGCCGGTGTATACTGCCATTGCCTTTGACTCCGGTGGCGTGGCCAGCGGACCTATGACCTCCGGCTTCATTCTGCCCCTGGCGGTGGGAGCCTGTGTCAGCTTGCAGGGAGGGGATGCCGTTCTGCGGGACGGGTTCGGCGTGGTGGCGATGGTTGCCATGACACCGCTGATTGCCATTCAGCTTTTGGGCTTCCGGGGCATTGTTGCCGAGCGGGTCAACGAGCGCAGAGCCATGAAGCGGATTCTGGATGCGGATGACCAGCAGATTATCAACTTTATGTAAAGGAGCGCTTATGAAGAATACGGTCAATGAGTCCGCAATTAAAAAATTAAAGCTCCTGATTACCGTGGTGGATCGCCCTAAGGGGGAATTCTACCTGGATGTGCTGGGGCAGTTCAATGTGAATTTTCAGATGGTAACTGCCGGGCAGGGGACTGCCAGTTCTCAGCTGCTGGAGCTGCTGGGCCTGGAGCCGCACAAGGCGGTTATTCTCAGCGTGGTGCGGGAGGATTTGGTGGACGAGGTAATGAATTGCCTGGAAGACAAATTCCGCACCGTCCGAGGGGGCAAGGGCATTTGCTTTGCCGTCCCCCTTTCCAGTGTGATTGGGGTCAATTTGTATCAGTTTTTAAGTGACAACCGCATGGGCAGGGAGGGTTAAGATGAAAACAGAAAACCACGAGGTAATATTTGCCATTGTCAACGCAGGCTTTGCCGAGGACGTGATGGACGTGGCACGGGAGCAGGGTGCCCGTGGCGGCACCATTTTGAATGCCAGAGGCGTGGTCAAGGAGGATGCCGCCAATTTCTTCGGCATCACCGTCCATGCCGACAAGGAGATTCTCATGATGGTGGTGGAAAAGAGCATCCGGGACCGGGTACTCAATGCCATCTATAAGGAGATGGGAATGGCCAAAAAGGCAAAGGGCATCGCATTCTCTCTGCCAGTGACCGATGTGGCGGGACTGGTGGCAGCTCCCGCTGCGGAGCAGAAGGACTGACCCGGCCCCAAGGCACATCGGCATCCATCCAGGCTATATTTCCAGGCAAAAGAGAACCCATCCGCTCCGGAAAACCGTCCGGCGGATGGGTTCTTTGCGTGATGGCGGGGGTGCAAAAACCGGCGTTTTATGCCCCAACTGCCTCCATGGGCTTTACAGAAAAGCCGGAGGCATACTCCGTAGAGAGAGTATCAGCTCCTTCTGTTTGATGCTTCATTCTCCCGCTGGTAAACGCAGCTGTCCGGCACCCGCTCCACCAGTCCCCTGGGAATCTCCTGATATTCAAACAGGGAGAATTGCCAATCCGAGCAGGTGTCCAGATAGCAGAAAATCTGGTGCAGCACCTCTTGCCGCACCTCCTGACTGATTTGCGGCAGGAAGCGAATGACAAAGGCGCTGGTAAAGAACGTATCCGAAATGGTTTTATGCACCAGATAAACCCGGTCAATGGAATCCTGGGAAACCGCCTGAATGTGGCCAAGAATCCCCTCCAGCATTTCCTCCGGCAGATGCTCGGTGCTGAGGTTGTCCTTCCGGGTCAGCCGCCCTGTCTCGCTGAATTCGTCACGCTGGCGCTGGGCAAGTTCCAGCGCCTTCTCCCGGTAGGTGTCCAGCTCCTGCTGCATCCCGGTCAGGGTGCAGAACGTCCCGATAACATCCAGCGCACTGTCAATGGAATTGTTGTTCAGCTCGATGGCGGTGTACAGGTCTTGCAGACCATCGGCATCATACCGGCGCAGCCGCCAAGCGCCCCGAATAAAGTAGGCATAGGCGGCGGCAATGGGCTGCAGCTGATCAATGGCACGGTTACACAGGGCAATGCCATCGCTGTTGCGCCCCAGCAAATGCAGCGCATTCACCACATCGGCGTACTCCTCCGCCACCACCGGGCAGCCGGCAGCCTCCCAATTTTCCACATCCTTTTTCGGTTCCAGATACAGGGCGCGGTGATCCTCCTCAAAATTCAGCCGGGTAAATGCCGTCAGCTGCTCATCCATATAACAGATCGCTTTTTCGCACTCTGCTCCATATTCCCCTTGAGCGGGGAATGTAACTTCCGGCAGCTCTTTTAGCCCCAACGCCTGGATTCTGCTCCAAATGGTGGGATGGGTGGCGTTCCGGGCTTCAATCTCCCGCTTTGTCAGGTCGTTCCAGCCCGCCTTGCGTTCGGGCAGCACCTTTTGGAAGTCCGCCAGCTGCTCCCGGATAACATCCTCCTGCACGGATTCATAGGCGGGCTTTCCGTCCTTTGCCTCCGCTTCCCAGAGATACAGGTCAAAATATTTCAGCTTCAGCAGCGAAGATGCAGCCGCCTCCGGCAGCTTCGCCATGGCGCTGTCCGCTGCCTGTTCCGTACTGATGGAGGCGGCATATTGATAAAGCTCGAAGTTTATTTCATAGGCTTCGTCCGACCATGCGTAAAACGCCCTGCTGAGGAGGGAGAAGGTATTGGAGCTTCTTCCCCGCCGCAGGAAATCCATGTAATTTGTCGCCTGGATTTCCGCCTTGTTGTCCGGGGAAACGTGGGAAAATTCATGCAGCAGCAGGGCATGAAGCTCCTGCTGGGTCAGCAGCCGCAGAACCGGTGCGCCCAGGCTGACCACCGCCGTCTGGTCCAGCAGGCTGATAAAGGCGGTATTGTCCGGCCTGACTTGCAGCTTCACTGCGCCTGTCCAGCCGGTTTCCCGGGCAGCCTGATTTGCCACCTCGTGGAGCCGGGGATACTCCTGCTCGGGCAGTAAATTCTGCCAATCCATCAATTCCGCCCTGAACGCCCGGATGGGCAGCTGCTGAGCGGAAACCAGAATCAGCAACGCAGAAACGGCGTAGCGCACCTTGCTGCCCGTGCAGCCGAAGCAGACACCCAGTACGATGCCAAGGAGCAGCAGCACCAGGGCATAGGCATTGGTTCCCCGCCGGATGTTGCACAGCAACCGCAGTTTCTCTGCCGCCGTCTGGCTTGCCTGCTCCCGATGGGATAAGATAAATTCCTGCATTTGTTTGGCATCCATCTGCTGATAGCGCCGCCGGAAGCGTTGAAGCCCCCACACATTGACCGCAATCGCCGCCACAGCCAAAGCCCAGCAAATGTCCCCGATGCCCTTAAAAAGCGACAGCAGTTCCACGCTGCTGTGTTCCCGGAGACGGATGCCCGGCAGCGCCAGCAGCACCGGAATCCCCAGTGCAGCGGCATAGGTAAACAGATTCCACGCAAAGCGCATTCTGTTCGCCCTGGTGGGCTTCGGCTGCTCCGCCCCGTCTGACAGCTGTTCCATCTTGCCCAGCTTCAGTGCAATAAAAATGGTCATCAGATCCGCAAGAATCAATCCCACCATCACCCAGTGATCCCGGGTGTTCATTTCGCTGATTTCCCGCCCGCCGGTCAGCGCCACCGCCAGGAAAATCCAGGCAAACATGGCAAGGGTACAAATAGCCAGAACAATGGCTGGTTTCTTCCTCATGTGCAATTCCTTCTTTCTTTTCAACCAACTTCATCATAGCTGCCGGAGCGTCCAATAAAACGGCCTGCAGCTCGCCATCTCGGTGCCCCCTTTGCCGTAGCAGCGACAGACACTGCCCCCATTATACCATGCCCCCTGGAAAATACAAGACGGCATTCTCTGGGCTTACGACGACCGTATAAGTAAACAAATTGCGAACGAGAAATAAATAACTTACCCCATTTTTTGGATAAAATGAGGGATAAAGGTATTGTAAATGTAAGAATTACTGGACTGGCTGGACAGCGTGCCGGTGGATGGGTTCTTTGCTTGACCGGTAAAAAGACAAAAATAACAGACAGAGGGTAAAAATGCAACTATGTTTTATGTTTTGCGAGACAATGCTAAAATATGGGTTCACTCCAAAAGGAGAGAGCGAAAAAATCCTATATTTTCCATGTAAAAGCATAATTAGCAAGTGCAAAGATATCTTGCCTTTGCGCTAGCTGGTGTACCATTTTGACCCAAAAGGGGTTTAACAATGATTGATCGGTAAAATACAGGGAGTCTGGCAGGCGATATGGTGGCGTGCTACTATTTGCCGAAACTCAAGTCATTTTCTTCTTGACGTATTGAAAATTTCGAGTATACTCAAGTATATTGGTAAATTTAAGGAGTGAATACACGAATGGTATCCATGAAGGACATCGCAAACCGTTTACAAATCTCTAGATGTACTGTTTCAAATATTCTGAACGAACGTTTTGAGAACAAATCCTACCGAAAAGAAACGATTGAACTTGTTCGCGCAACGGCAAAGGAAATGGGATATGTCTCCAACAATATGGCCCGATCGCTGAAGACCGGCTCTACCGGCACAATTGCAATCGTAGTGCCTGACATTGCGAACTATTTCTACATTAAAATAATTAAAGAAGTGGAGCAGCTCGCTAACGATGCCGGCTACAGTCTAATCATCTGTATGGCGGAGGAAAAGCTGGAAAAAGAAAATCAAGCATTGACCATGCTTCAAAGCCGCTGTGTAGACGGCGTTTTGATATCGCCGGTTTCTTACCACGATTCTCTGCAAAATAATTACCCTTTTAAGATTGTTTGCTTTGACCGAACTGTTGAAAGTCATAGATTTCCAGATATTCTGATTGATAACTATGAGGCGGGAAAAACACTTGCATTGAACATGCTTAAAGACAATGCGAAAATGCCGTTGTTTCTGGCGGGGTCCCAGGAAGACATCACAATTCTGGAGCGGTATCGAGGTTTCTGCGACGCTCTAAAAGAATATGGGCTCCCACTAGCTTCGGAACGAGTTCTGTTTGGGATATTTGATGAGCAAATCGCATATGACAGCTTGTGCAAAAAAATCAAAACGGGATTACCGTTTGATTCTGTATTCCTTAGCACCAATTTTCTGATATACGGTGTGATGCGTGCACTGAATGAAACAAACCACTCGGTAACTTCAATGGGCGGATTTGAACGGTTTATCGGCATGGATCACTTTGCCAAGACGATGCACATCATAGATCAGCACGAAAAGGAAATCGGGAATCGAGCATTTAAAATGCTCCACGGCCTGTTGAAAGGCGAGGAAATCCAGAGCGAAACCATCAAATCAAGTTTGATCTAGGATTTATCCATACAGTCAAGTGAGCCGCACTAAATAATTTTTTTAGCGCCAGGAAACTCCAAAAGCAAAGAAGATGCGATTCCACCGTAGGCGATTTGCTTTAGGATTTTCCTGGCACAAAATTTTTCTCTACTGCTTCATGCTGCTTTATTTTTTGAAAAGTATGCAGAAATATATTGACAAATGCGCTCGAGTAACTTATAATGATTTCACAGGTTACTCGAGTATATTATGCCTAATACTTTGGGAGGTGACCAATGTTGAAAGAAGTGCTCAGGGCAACAAATATTTCCAAGGCGTTCATGGGGAATCAGGTTCTGCACGATATATCTCTCTGCTTGTATGCGGGGGAATGTCTGGCTTTGGTTGGCGAAAACGGAGCAGGCAAATCGACGCTGATGAAAATTCTCTCCGGCATCTACAGTATGGACGGCGGTGAAATATGCATCAACGGCCAGCCGGTAGCAATTTCCAGTCCCAAGGATGCGCAGAAGTATGGCATCAGTATTATTCATCAGGAACTAAACCTAATTCCAAATCTAAGCGTTGCACAGAATATCTTTCTTGGCAGAGAACTGCAAAAGGACGGAATCATCGATGACCGGCGGATGTACCGTGAGGCGAAAGCTCTGTTTGATGAAATGAAAGTTTCTATTGATCCCAGCGCTCCAATCGTATCTTATACTGTCGCAGAGCAACAAATTGTGGAAATATCCCGTGTCCTATCACAAAATGCGGATATTATCATTATGGACGAGCCGACGGCCGCACTAAGCATGGAAGAAACAACACGTCTGTTTGAGATTATTGATAAGCTGAAAAAGGCTGGAAAATCGATCATTTATATCTCCCATCGGCTGGAAGAGATTTTCCGCATTGCAGAGCGCATCTGTGTTCTGCGAGACGGCAGACTTGTCAAAACGCTGACGCCACAGGCGCAGGTGCAGGAGGTCGTTGAGGCAATGGCCGGGCAGTCCATTCAGGACTTTTATCCAAAGGAACAATTTGCACCGGGAAGCGTTGCTCTGAAAGTGGAAAATCTTTCGGACGGAAAGAAATTTTTTGACATCAATTTTGAAGTACATGAAGGCGAGGTTTACGGCATTGCGGGGTTGCTCGGTGCGGGACAAACGCAGCTTGCCCGTTCGATTTACGGACTGAATAGGTTGCAGACAGGAAGCATAGTGCTCAATGGCGCTCCGTATCACCACCCAACCCCCAAACGATCTATCTCAATGGGCCTGGGTATGATCACCGAAGATCGCAAAACAGAGGGCTTGGTCCAACGCATGAGTATCCGTGAAAACGCAGCGTTGAGTCCTTTCGCCCCAATTCGTGGAGCTATGGGCGTAATCCGAACCGTAAAGGAGCGGGCGCTGGCTGCTGAAAGCGTTCGGAATTACAGCATCAAGTGCGAATCAATCCAACAAGAGGTACTGCTTCTTTCGGGTGGAAACCAGCAAAAGGTAGTTCTTGCACGTGCATTGGCTCCCATGCCAAAGGTAGTTATCATGTGTGAGCCGACACGCGGTGTAGATGTAAATGGCAAAGTAGAAATCTACAGAATTATCAATGAACTTCTGCGCCAGCGAAAGGCAGTCATTTTGGTTTCCTCCGAAATTCCCGAAGTCTTGGGTATGAGTGACCGTATTGCGGTGATGTATAAGGGGCGCTTTGTGTTTGAAAAAGCACGCATCGGCTTGACACAGGAGGAAATTATGTATTATGCAACGGGAGGGCATGAACGTGGATAACAGGAAAATTTGGCTGATTGCCAGGAAATACGCAACAATGTTCATCCTGGTGATCTTTTTAATCGCAATGGCATTTTTGAGCGACCGCTTTTTTACGTTTAAAAATCTGACCAATGTTGGACGCCAGATTTCACTGAACGCTATCCTTGCTCTTGGAATGACGCTGGTCATTATTTCCGGCGGTATCGATTTGTCGGTAGGCGGTGTTTGTGCACTTGGATGTTGCGTATGTGCGAAAATTTTGAACTCAACAGGGAGCTCCCTCCTTGCAATTGCGGTTGTCTTGCTCATTGGGCTGGCGGTGGGCGCGTTTAACGGTTTCGTTGTTTCCAAAACAGGAATTGCCCCATTTATCGTCACGCTTTCAACCGTGTCTATCATTCGTGGTATTACGCTGGTAATGACCAATGCAAGTCCGATGCCTATCAGCAACGCTACGTTTAAATTTATTGGTCAGGGGACGCTGCTGGGAATCCCATTTCCCATCTATATCACGCTGATCTTAGCAATAATAACAGCATTTGTGATGAATAAAACCGTATTCGGACGGTATGTATATGCCATTGGCGGTAACGAGCGTTCTGCCGTCGTGGCTGGTATACAGGTTAAGAAAGTCAAAATCTCTGTATACATGGTGTCCGGATTTCTGGCTGCCTTTACGGCAATTATTTATACCTCACGTCTTTCCTCTGGCGTTCCATCGCTGGGCAACGGCTTTGAGATGGACGCAATCACAGCGGCAGTAATTGGCGGTGCCAGTCTGGCAGGTGGACAAGGACACATTTGGGGCACGATGATCGGCGCTGTAATTATCGGTATTCTGAATAACGCACTTAACTTGTTGAATATCAACTCCTATTTTCAGGATATTGTTAAGGGTGTTGTCGTGCTAATGGCGGTTCTGTTTGACTTTTTCATCCAATCCAGAATCGTCAGCAAGGATCGTGCATAAGCGTCAATTAAAAGGCGTTTTGCAATAAAAAGAAAAAAGAAAGGTGGTCAAAAAATGAAAAAACTAGTTTCCTTGGTTCTCTGCGCAGCGTTGGTCATGGCACTAATGGTAGGTGCCGCCTCTGGAGAGGAAAAGAAATTCAAGGTCGGCTATACCTGTCCTACCCTGAACAATCCATTCTTTGTAAGCATGATGGAAGGTGCCCAGCTGGCAGCTGATGAGCGTGGCATTGAGCTGGTCGCCTTGGGTAGTGACAACGACATTACGAAGCAAGTTGCCCAGGTTGAAGACTTCATTTCGCAGGAAATGGATGCGATCTTGATTCAAACCGTGGATACCACCGGTATTGTGAACGCAATTGAACAGTGCAATGCTGCCAATATTCCTGTTATCACTACTGCTGAGACTCCTGCCGGCGGAGAAATTCTGTGTGCAATTGCATTTGATAGCTATGAGAGTGGCTATAACGGCGGTCAGTACATTGCCTCCAAGCTGGGTGGAAAGGGAAGTGTTGTAGAGCTTGTTGGTGTTCTGGGGCAAGAAACAAGCCGCCAGAAATCTCAGGGCTTTCAGGATGCGATCGCCGAATACCCCGAAATGGAGGTATTGGCTTCTCAGCCTGCCAACTATGATCGTGCCACTGCCATGACCGTCATGGAAAACATGCTTCAGACTTTTGAAGATATTGATGCTGTATACGCTGCTAACGATGAGATGGCACTGGGTGCTGCCCAGGCAGTCGAAGCTGCGGGGTTGACCGGGAAGATTTTTGTCATGGGTAACGACGGTACGGCCGAGGCTCTGGAAGCCGTTGCCAATGGAGTTTTAGGCGCAACCAATGCAACTCCCGGTTACATTCAGGGCTACATCGCTGTGGATATTGCTTTCCGTTATCTGAGCGGTGAAACTGTTCCTTCTACGATTGCCGAAAAGAACACAGTCATTGATCTGGATAACCTGGATCAGGCAGAGCAGATTACCAAAGCTGTTTCCGAAGATGACTGGTATTGGGTCGAGTAAGTTTTTGTGCTGAAAATTTTCGCACCCGGCATTCCGCCGGGTGCGATTCTAAAAAGCTATGGGATTTTCTGGAAATCGCAGCAAGGTCTGCTGCTCAATTGCTCAGAAAATTGCAAGAAATGAGGGAAGAATTATGCTTAAAGGAATTTCTCCGCTGATCTCACCTGATATTCTCCGGGCGCTTGCTGCAATGGGGCATGGCGATTACATCGCACTGTGTGATGCGAACTGCCCTGCTGAGAGCTTTGGGCGGACGGGCGGCGCATTGGTACTGCGTGCCGACGGAATTTCGGCTACTGAATTGCTCCGAGCGATTTTAGATATTATGCCGGTGGACCAATCGTATCCACATCCTTTCCTTCTGGGCAATAAGACGAAGGCAGATGCGTATATTCCCACTCCCATCTGGGACGAATTCAAATGCATTGCATCTGCATACGATTCTCGGGGCGAAGCTGCATTTGAACAGAAAGAACGAGATGATTTTTGCAGCTTCATCTCTCATGGATATGCAGTCATTCAAACCGGCGAACGTGCGCTGTATGGGAATATTGCCATTCGCAAGGGCGTGGTTAAACCGTAAGGGAGAATAACATACAATGGAAAAAATAATGAAATATATCGATGCACATCGTGCCGAAGCTGTGACTTTTCTTCAAAAGATGATTTCGCTGGAGAGCACGTTCGTTGACCAGGGTGTGTACGGTAACGAAGGGAACGCCCAGGTTTGGCTGGAAAAGCAGGTTCGTGAATGGAACTTTGAAACATCGCTGTTTGAGCCGGATAATCGGGAGATTTCCACATGGCCGGACTACAACCCAGGACATCATTATGACGGCCGACCTAATCTGGTTGCAATTTCGCGCGGAGCCGGTGGAGGGCGTTCTCTCTTGCTCAACGGACACATTGATACCGTTCCATTGGATGACCCTGCGAAATGGACCTACCCACCGCTTTCTGCGCAGGAATCAGAAGGAAAAATCTATGGTAGAGGCGCCTGCGACATGAAAGCGGGTGTGGCTGCAATGATTCTGGCTACCAAATACCTGAATGATCTTGACGTTCCTCGCCGCGGCGACGTGATTATCGAGTCCGTAGTCGATGAGGAAGGTGGCGGAAATGGCACACTGGCCTGCGTAGCAAAAGGGATTAAAGCGGATGCCGCCATTGTGACTGAGCCCACAGAATTGGCCATTTACAGCGCCAGCCGCGGCGTATTTCTGCTTAAAGTTACCGTAGAGGGTAAGCCTTCCCACGCCTGCTTCAAATGGAACGGTGTCAACGCCATCGAAAAGGGCATAAAAATTGCCAATGCACTCAGTGATCTGGAGCGGCGCTGGCTGGCGATGCGGAAACATCCTCAGCTCCCCTCGCCCACTATTACGCTGGGTGAAATCGCGGGGGGCATTTCGGCGGCAACTGTACCAGGCACCTGCACTATGAAGTTTGACATCAAGTATCTCCCTAGCGAATTAAACAATTTGAATCAAAAAATAACGGTACGAGCAGAAGACGTCCGCAGAGAGGTGGAAGCCTGCATTCAAAATGTGTGCACTGGTGACGAATGGTTGCGGGAGCATCCTCCAAAGCTGGACTGGTATCTGTCGGTCATGCCCCACGAGATTGATGACAAGGCAGAAATTCTGAATGTGGTTCAGGAAAGTGTCCAGAGCGTTCTGGGTAATAGCCGTATTTCCGGCCTCCCCAGTGGTGCGGATGCACGTCATCTTCAGAATAACGGTGGCATTCCCACGATTCTGTTTGGGCCGGGCAGCATGAAGAATGCACATAGCATTGACGAATATGTAGAGATTGATGAATATATCAATTGTATCAAAATTTTGGCAAAAGCGATTGCGCAATGGACCGCATAATGCAGGAGGAGAATTATGAGACCAAGAATTCCAAAGGAAGAATTTATTTCGCGCATCCAGAGAACGCAGGAAGTCATGCGGCAGCAGGGATTGGATTTGCTTCTTTGCTATGCCAATGAGGCCGAACCGCAGTTTGTGCGCTATTACAGCGACTATTGGCCCTCTTTCGAAACAGCGGGTGTACTGATTCCAGCGCAAGGCGAGGCGATGTTGCTTATCGGACCGGAGAGCATGACGTATGCCAAGGATCATTCCATGCTACCTAAAATCCGCAAATTGCTTGCTTTCCGTGAATCGTCAGAACCCGAATACCCTGGAGCTGCTCTTAGCTCCTTTACTGATGTGATTGAAGAGGCAATGGATGGCCGCACTCCTCGAAATATCGGAATTGCCGGTTACAGCCTTATCAGCCATGCGATTTATCAGAACCTTCATGCGGCACTCAGCGTTTATGGTGATATTCCCATCCTGCACGCAGATGAAGTCGTCTCAAAAATCCGTGTTATCAAATCTGAAAATGAAATTGCCTGTTTGCGGGAAGCGTACCGAATCACTCAGGAGGCGATGAAAGCAGTTCTAAGCCAGATCCATGTTGGGATGACTGAAAATCAGGTTAAGGGAATCGCAATGGCAAAGATCTTTGCAGAAGGCGGCGAAGGGGAAGCGTATCCCTTCTGGATATTGACAGGAAAAGGGAGCAATCAGGCAATCGGTCGTTGCCGAAACAAAATAATCCAGCCGGGAGATATGGTTCAGATTCAAATTGGAGCGCGTTATGAAGGCTATGCATCCACAATGGGACGCGCAGTTGTATTTGGTAGTGCTACTGAGCGTCAGCGACAGCTGGTTGAAGCCGGTTTAGACGCACAACGGGAAATGCTACAAATGATTCGAGCCGGAGTAAATGCCGGGGATGTGAGTCGGAAGCATTTTGAGGTTATGCGCAGGCACGGCTGCGAGTCATATATCCTATACGGCCCCATCCATGGTACCGGCTTGATGGAGGGCGAGTATCCCTGGATTGAATCCACATCCGATTACCTTTTGGAAAAGAACATGACATTCTGTACCTGCGTTTATTTGGGCGATGACGAACAGCAGATTGGAATGAGGATCGAGGATGGTTTCCTGGTAACGGAGAACGGTACTGAGTCCTTCTCTGACTATCGGAGGGAACTTATTGAAATATTATAAGGAAATCTTGTGTGTGCGAATTGCCGCTTAAAAAGGTCATTCCGAAGAATCTACAAACAAAATGCGCTGCATTCTGAGCCTCTCCCAAATTCTGTCTAAACCTTTAATCCACAGATAAAATTGGATATATTCTGCAAGGTGGCATCGGCTCAATCCGATGTCGCCTTTTTTGTGCGCCCATACCGGGCGCACAAAAAACCACCGAACAAAATCGTTCGGTGGTTTTGGCAGGGGCACAAGGACTTGAACCCTGAGCCTACGGTTTTGGAGACCGCCGCTCTACCAATTGAGCTATACCCCTAAATATGTAAAAGGCATAAGCCTTTATAAACTGGTGGGCCTTCAGGGACTCGAACCCGGGACTATCCGGTTATGAGCCGGAGGCTCTGACCAACTGAGCTAAAGGCCCATTGAATCGTGGGCTTCTCATCACCACGAGCCGTATTATATCACCGCCGCATGAAATTGTCAAGGGCGGTTTTTAGAAAATCCGAAAATCCTCGGTCAAGGGCCGGGCAGCTTTTTTGGTGCCGGGGTGGGGGAGCACCCCGGCACAATGCTACTGCACGCCGGACATATTCAGGCAGTCACCGGAGCGGGTGAGGGGAGACAGCACCCCATCCCGCAGGATGTACCCCTCGCCAAACAGAAGGAGCGTCTCCTCGTTTTGGAAGAAATAGCTGCCGTCGGGCAGGGCGAAGAAGGTATTCCCCTGGCTGTCCGGATAGGTGATGTCCTCAAAGAGCCGCAGACCGTCCAGGATGTCGTCCTTGCACTTTTGGTAGTGGGGCAGCACATTCACCTCTGTCAGTCCCAGGCCGGGAGCAAAGCGGACAAAATCGGGGTCAACGCCCTCACCCGCTTCCTCCGGCTGAATATAGGCCATATCTGCCATGTTCATGGAACCGGCGCTGATGCCCATGACGGTTCCCTGGAAATCCCGGAGAATCTCCCGCAGACCGATTTGGCGGAAGAAGTTGTTTTGGGTGGGCACATGGCCCCCTGCCAGCACCAAAAAATCGCTGGAATGCACCAGCTCCGCCGCCCGGTCTGCGTTGGTTCCGTCCAGCACCTGAAAAGCGCTGAAGGGCATCCCTGCCTGGCAGAAGGCAACGGCGGTGTCCATGCCGAAGGAGCAGGTCAGGTCGTGGCGCTCCGGGTCGGAGGCCACATACAGCACCCGGGGGAAGGGAGGGAGCACCTCCCGCAGATTTTCCACAAAGTGGTTTTCCGGGTTCAAAATTGCCCGGTCAGCTCCCTCCAGATAGGGGCTGCTTGTGATGAAAACATTCATAAAATACTCCTTACAGGGAATAATCCGGGAAATACTCCTCTACAAAGTCCACCTGCGCCACCTGAAAGCTCTTGCCGTTCAGATATTCCAGGCTCCCGGCATCGGTGGTAAAGTCGAAGCGCAGGCGGTAGGAATACAGCGCCTGATAATTGCGGTCGAAGCGCTTGTCCAGCTTTCCGTATTTGCCGTCTCCCAGCAGGGGATGACCTGCATGGGCAAACTGGGCACGAATCTGATGGGTGCGCCCGGTAATCAGCTTGCATTCCACCAGGGTCAGGCCATTCTTGCTGGCAAGGCAGCGATAGTCCGTCTGGCAGCTTTTGGAGCCGGGCTGGGGGGTATCGGTAACGAAGACTCGGTTTTGCTTGGCATCCTTAAATAGGTATCCCTTCAGGCTGCCCTCCTTGGGCTTCGGCGTTCCCTCCACAATGGCCAGGTACCGCTTGTCCATCTCCCGATCCTTGATTTTCTGATTCATCACCCGCAATGCCTCGGCGGTTTTGGCAGCGATGACAATGCCACCGGTGTTCCGGTCGATGCGGTTGCACAGGGCGGGGGTGAAGCTGTTCTCTCCCCGGGGGCTCCATTCGTGCTTCTGATAGAGGTATGCCTGGATATGGTCAATCAGGGTTCTGCCATATTCTGCCCCATCGTGGGGGTGCACCGCCAGGCCGGGGCGCTTGTCCACCAAAAGAATTTGGTCGTCCTCATATACGATATTCAGCTTTGGCGAAGCCACAGTGAGATAGGCGTTGTCCTCCCGGGGTTTGTCGAAGAATTCGTCGTTGATATACAGCTGGAGTACGTCTCCGTTTTGCAGCCGGGTGTCTCGCTCGGCTTTGGCACCGTTGCGCTTGATGCGCTTGATGCGGATATATTTCTGTGCCAGGGAAGCAGGGAGCAGGGGAACGGCCTTTGCCAGAAACCGATCCAGCCGCTGCCCGGCATCGTTGGCACCTATGGTCAATTCTTTCATTTGTTCTTTCCTGAATTCATTTCAAAATGCCGGTCAATCTGGTCGGAGAATTCCTGAGCCGGGTTGTAGCCCAGCTTGCGCTGGCGGTTGTTCATTGCGGCAACCTCCAGAATCACCGCCAGGTTCCGGCCTGCGGTGACAGGAATGGTGTTTACCGGCACCTTGACACCGAGAATCTCCATATACTGGTCTTCCAGTCCCAACCGGTCATAGGCCTCCTGGGTGTTCCAGGGGACGATGTTCACCACCAGGTTGATTTCGTTTTCGGTACGCACAGCGCCCATGCCGAAGAGCTTGGCCACATTGATAATGCCGATGCCCCGCAGCTCGATGTAGTTGCGGATTAGCTCCGGTGCGGTGCCAATCAGCGATACGTCAGATACCTTGCGGATTTCCACTGCATCGTCGGCAATCAGCCGGTGTCCGCGCTTCAGCAGCTCCAGGGCAGTCTCGCTTTTGCCCACGCCGCTGTCGCCAATCAGCAGCAGCCCCTCGCCGTATACCTCCACCAGAACGCCGTGACGGGTAATCCGGGGGGCCAGGGCAGAGCGGAGGTAGGCAATGATGCTGGAGGCCAGGGAGGCAGTGGTCTCTCCGGAGCGCAGCACGGTGATGCTGTGCTTTTTCGCCATCTCCAGGCATTGTTCATCTGCCGGAAAATTCCGGGCAATCAGGAGCGCAGGGGGCTTGTAGGAGAAGAAACGGTCAAAGATGGCGGCCCGCTCTTCCGGCGTTTTTTTCTGAATGTAGCTGACCTCCACATTGCCCAGGATTTGCAGCCGCATGGGCTCGTAATAGTCGAAATAACCGGCCAGCTGGAGCCCCGGCCGGGCAACGTCCTCTACGGTCAGACGAATGGACTCATAATCCGCCGAGGCATATACGACTTCCAGCTTGAAGTCCCTTACCAGTGTAGTCAGCGGAATGCTGTAGGTTACGCTCATATGCAGCTCCTCCTATGCCTCTTTCTGCCTTTTTGTCTTTGCTGCTATTATACCAGCCGAGGGCAGAATATCAACATATTTTTGAATTTGAAAAAATCGAAAAAATAATGCTTGCTTTTTTTGTAGAAATCTGATATGATATCCAAGCGTTCCAATGGGCGCAATTTGAAAAGTAATCATTTCGGATGGGAGGTGCAATGAATGGCGAAGTGTGATTTTTGTGGTAAGGGCGTTACCTTTGGTATTAAGGTCTCTCACTCCCACAGACGTTCCAATCGCGAGTGGAAGCCCAATGTGAAGCGGGTCAAGGCTGTCGTGAACGGGACTCCCTGCCATGTGTACGCTTGTACCAGATGCCTCCGTTCTAACAAGGTGGAGCGGGCCATCTGATTTTACTGGCATATAAAATACGCTGCTGATTTTCTTTCAGCGGCGTTTTTTATTGCTTTCGGTGGGGCAAAAGGTGCCGGGGATGCGGCTTGTACTGCATCCCCGGCGCTGATTTTTTCGGAATCGGAAAGCGGCTCAAATCCAGCCTGCATCCTCGGATTCTGCCTTCCGCTGGCGGGTCAGCAGAGCGGCCACCGCCTTGCGGGCATCCACATTTTCGTACAGAACCTGATAGGCGGCGTGGATAATGGGCATATCCACCTGCTGCTTCTGGCACAGCTCCCAGGCGGATTTGGCGGCATAGTAGCCCTCCACCACGGCTCCCACCTGCTCCATGGCCTCCTGGGGGCTATGGCCTTGACCAATGAGAATTCCCGCCCGGTTGTTCCGGGAGTGGAGGGAGGTACAGGTAACAATCAGGTCTCCGATGCCGGAGAGTCCGGCTAGGGTGTCCTTCTGGGCCCCCAGGGAGACTCCCAGCCGGGCCATTTCTGTCAGGCCCCGGGTCATCAGCATGGCCTTGGTATTGTCGCCAAAGCCCATACCGGCGGCTACGCCGGAGCACAGGGCAATCACGTTTTTCAGTGCGCCCCCCAGCTCTGCGCCGATGATATCCGGGCTGGTATAAACCCGGAAGGTATCGGACATAAAGGCATCCTGCACCAGCTCGGCCATCTCCCGCTGGGCGCAGGCGGCCAGGCATCCGGTGGGCAGACCAGCGGCTACCTCCTCAGCGTGGCAGGGGCCGGTGAGAGCCACAATTTTTTCATGCCCTGTCTCCTGGGCTACCACCTGGCTCATACGCAGCAGGGTGCCCTCCTCAATGCCCTTGGTGACGGATACCACAACAGTATCCTGACCGATATAGGGGGCAACGGTTTGGCAGACAGAGCGGATTGGGAAGGAGGGGCAGGCGATTACCACCATCCGGCAGCCCCGGACGCATTCCGGGGAAGCGGAGAGCACCAGAGTATCCGGCAGCCTCACCTGGGGCAGCCGGGGATTGATGCGGGAAGTGCGGATTTCCGCAGCCCGTGCCTCACTCCGGCACCAAAGGGTGGTCTCATGGCCATTTTTGCACAGCAGTGTGGCAAGGGCGGTGCCCCAGGCACCGGAGCCGATGACGGCGGTTTTCATTGCTTTTTCCCCTTCTTGAAGAAATCGGTTTTGCGCTCGGTTTTGTGAATCAAACGCTGGATATTGTCTCGGTGCATACAGATGGCAATAAGGCACATTGCCCCGCAGCCCACTACAGCCCAGGGGCGGTCACTGTGCCACACGGCAAAGCTGACAAACAGAGCCACGGCGCCCACAATGGAGCCCAGGGACACATACCGGGTCAGCAGATACGCCGCCAGAAAGGCAGCCAGAGCCACCAGCCCCACCCGCCAATCCATCACAGCGGCGCTGGCAACGCCGCATACAATGCCCTTGCCACCGTGGAAGCCCAGCAGGGCAGGGAAGTCGTGGCCCAGCCCTACGGCCACGGCAGCCAGTGCAGCCCCTTCCAGGCCATAGCCCAGAGGCGCAAACAGGCGCTGCCCCAGGATGCAGGCGGCCACCGCCTTGGCAGCATCGATGACAAACACCAGCAGCCCGGTGAGTGCACCGTAATTTCGGCAAAAATTGGTGAACCCCGCATTGCCGCTTCCGTGGCAGCGGACGTCATCATGGGCAATCATTTTGGAAAGCCATACAGCACCGTTGAGGTTACCCAGCAGGTAGCTTACCGCAACGGTAATCACAGCCCGAATGAACATGAAAAATTATTCCTCCTTGTCGCCCTTCTGGCGGATGGTAATGCGTACCGGGGTGCCCATGAGACCGAAGACCTCACGAATTTGGTTTTCCAGATACCGCTGATAGGAGAAGTGGAACAGCCGGGCATCGTTGCAGAAGATGACAAAGTGGGGGGGCTTGGAGCTGGCCTGGGTCATATAGTAGATTTTCAGGCGGCGGCCCTTATCCGTGGGGGGCTGCACCCGGGCGGTGGCATCTGCCAGCACACTGTTCAGGGCACCGGTGGTGATGCGCTTGGTATTCTGGGCGTACACGTCCTGAATCACCTGGAACAGCTTGTCCACCCGCTGCCCGGTGAGGGCGGACAGGAAGACCACTGGGGCATAGAGCATATAGCTCAACCCCTGGCGCACATCATTTTCCATGTTCTTCATGGTGTTGGTTTCCTTGTCCTCCACGGCATCCCATTTGTTCACCACGATGATGGCAGCCTTGCCGGCCTCATGGACAAGACCTGCAATCTTGGTGTCCTGCTCGGTAACGCCCTCGTTGGCGTCCACCAGAATCAGGCACACATCCGCCCGGTCAATGGCATTGATGGAGCGCATATTGGAGTATTTTTCAATGGCGTCGTCCACCTTGCTTTTGCGGCGCATACCGGCGGTGTCGATGAAGCAGTATTTCCCGGTTTCGTTTTCAAAATAGGAGTCGATGGCATCCCGGGTGGTACCGGCCACGTTGGACACAATCACCCGCTCCTCCCCCAGAATCCGGTTCAGCAGACTGGATTTGCCCACATTGGGCTTGCCCACAATGGCAACCTTGATGATGTCGTCATCTTTGTCTTCACCATCGTCCTGGGGGATGTTTTCCAGCACCCAGTCCAGCAAATCGCCGGTGCCGTGACCGTGGACGGCGGAGGTTTCAAACAGGTCGCCGATGCCCAGACTGTAGAATTCGTACACATCCGGGTTGGTGGGGCCGATGGAGTCGCATTTGTTTACGGCAAGGGCCACCGGCTTGCCGGACTTGCGTAGCATGGTGGCAACATCCTCGTCGGCAGCGGTGACGCCGGAGCGCACGTCCGTTACCATGATGATGGCATCTGCCAGCTCAATGCCAATCTCCGCCTGACGGCGCATGAATTTCAGCATATCGCTGTCGGTGCCCGGCTCGATGCCGCCGGTGTCCACCAGGCTGAAGGTTCTGCCGCACCACTCGCAGTCACCGTAGATACGGTCCCGGGTGACGCCGGGGGTATCCTCCACAATGGAGGTGCGCTGCCCGGTGAGTTTATTAAAGAGCATGGATTTGCCCACGTTGGGTCTGCCGATAATGGCAACCAAAGGCTTAGCCATGTGTATCACGTCCTTTCTTCTTTCAGGAAACTTTTGTTATTATGCCATACTTCCAATGGAAAAGCAATGCAGATGCAGCTTCGTTTTCGATTTATTTACATCCGACCAGGATAATATCACTGTCCATGTCCCGCTGTGCATACAATTCCTCTAATTCTGCAATCACTTCTTCCCGGGAGCGAACAAGCCCTGGATGGTGACTGACCAGCAGATAGGGAACTTTCAGCTTTTTGAGTACTGCGATTTCATTTTGGAGCAGCTGGGTGCTATAGAAATATTCATCGCCTTTTGCCTTGCAATACAGCGCATCCCCCACAAAGGCATAGGTTTCGTCTATTTCCAGCCCCAGGCATCCCTTGCAGTGGCTGGAGGGGATGGGGAACAGGTGCATCCCACCGAGAAAAAGGTCTTCCTTCACAAGAATCCCGCTGCCAATATGCCGCCGGGTTTCGCCGGATACATAGAGATTCTGAATGTCCAGTTTTTTCAGATTTCCGGTGTGGTCCTGATGGAAGTGGGACAGCACAACTTGGAAACTACCGCTCAGACCATCGATTGCCGCCGTACCGTTGCCTACATCAAACAGCCAGGTTTGCCCGCCGTCCCGGATGATGCCAATGTCTGCGGAAAGGGGGTTCTCGGTGGCGGGAATATAGCTGATTTTATCGCTGATTCGGCGTGTTTCCATGTCCATTGTCCTCCATCTTTATTTGTCCGGATTGCCGCGATACAGAACGACCAAAAAGCCGTCGCCGTCCTCCATGATCTCCCGCCGGACGGACAGGGGGATGATCTGCATGATTTCCTCCCGGCTGTACGGATGAAAGACCATCCCCGCCCATTTTCCGCCGGTATAGACGAAATCGCCGTCTGCATTTACGGCATGGGGCTCCCGGCAATATTCTTCGTCCGGGGCATCCAGCGTGGCAATTAAAATGCCGCCCGGTTTCAGAATGCGAAGCAGTTCCGGTATGGCAAGTTCTGCATCCTGCTTCCCAATGTGATCCAGCACGTCCCTGCATACAACGGCATCAAAACAGCCGGAGGGGTAGCCGGTGCAGCAAACCTCTGCTGTTTTTAATCTGGCAGCGGGCGCATGTTCCCTGGCAATTTCAATCGCATCCGTTGAAAGATCAAAACCATCCACTGCGAAGCCGCTGGCAAGCAGCTTCGCAGCATATATTCCGCATCCGCACCCGGCATCGCACACTGTTTTTGCGTGGTGGTTCTGCAAAATCCCGATGATCTTATCCGGCGCAGGGGAGATGGCCTTGCCGTATTCCGCAATGCGATCCCGGTTAACGGCTTTCCAGGATTCTTGCCAGAAATTTTGACGCATTTTCATAACCTCGCTGCAATTTCCAGGGCAATTCGCAGATATTTTTCGTGGCTGGAGGTGGGCCTTGCACCCAGCGTGCGGGGATCCCATTTTTCGCCATCCAGACAGTCGTCTGCGTGGTAACATGACCGAAAAACGTTGTCAATGCAAATTTTAGGGGGAATATCAAAAGGCAATTTATACGGTTTGGCGTGCAGTACGTCACCGGGCGGGTCAGGGAACCGGCGTATCGGTACGAGCTTCGTAGCGTTATTATCCGGCGGCATTGCCGCCCCGGGCGGGTTAGGGAACTGTCGTATCTGTACCATCCTCGCAGCGCCATTAAAAAAGGAAAAAGAGGAAGGCTATGAAAACCTTCCTCTGTGTTTCCTGCTTTTGCCTTACTCAGCCTCAACGGCCACGACCTGACGGCCATTGTAGGTGCCGCAAGCCTTGCAAGCTCTGTGGGGCATGACGGGTTCACCGCACTTGGGGCAAACCGCAACGCTGGGAGCAGAGAGCTTCCAGTTGGAGCCACGACGCTTATCGCGACGAGCCTTGGACACTTTACACTTAGGGACAGCCATGGTGACACCTCCTTGGTAAAACTGCTTTTAACACAGTATCATATATGGATCTACTTTTTCAGAAACTGCCTTAAAGCAGCCAGTCGGGGATCCAGTTCCTTTTCGCAGGTGCATACATCGGTGTTCAGATTTTTGCCGCAGCGCGGACACAAACCCTTGCAATCCTCTTTGCACAGCAGCTTGGAATCCAGATTCAGCACGAACACCGTCCGCACAATATCATCCAAATCGGCGCTGTCTCCTACGAGAGGGAATACCCACTCATCTTCATTCTCTTCACTTGCCAGCTCCGTTACCAGCACCACGTCAATGGGGAAATCAATCTCCCGGCTGAACTCTGCGGCGCACCGGTCGCAGATGCCGTGAATGGTGGTGGTGACGTTGCCTGTCATCAGCAGCACGCCCGCAGTGTTGCGGACTGTACCCTGGGCCACAACGGGCTCGGTTACCGGACGGCTGATGCCATAGCGAAGATCGCTGAGATCTACGCTGGTGGAGAAAGGTACACTTGCCCCCGGGCTGTCAATGATTTTCGATAGCCCAAGCAGCATACTTTTCCCCTCCTCGCAGTCATGCCTTGATATTATATAGGCTAAATCTGATTTTGTCAAACATTATTTTCACAAAATCCTCTGCCATTTCCTGTGCCGGACTTTATGGCCGCCGGGAGGCTTCCTCGGGGGCGGGGAGCTGCCCTTCTGCAATCAATTTTACACGCAAATCCTCCGCCAGCCGGGAAATCACCACGCCATTGCTGATTTGCCGTTCGCCGGTGATTGGGTCCGGGGGAAACAGTTCGTCCCATAGGCTGCCGTTGCTCTTTTTGTATGCCGCTGTAATGGCGGTACGCAGAGAGTGCTCAACCTGAAGGGGGGAGCCGCCGAAGCGGCGCCCCAGCCGGGGATAGAGCTCCTTAGTCAGAGGAATCCCTGGTTCATTCAGTGCGATCAACACTGCCTCCTGCAAGAATTTGCTGCCCTGATGACGGGGAGAGAACATCAGAGCTCTTGTCAGCTCAACCATATAAGCCTGCGGGTCGGTTGGCCTGATGGGCTGGGGATTCAGCCGCTTGGTCAGGTCCCGCACTCGCTCGGAAACGGCTGCGGGGTCGCAGGGCTTTCGGATGATGTAGCCAATGCCCAACTCCTGGGCACACTCCTGAACGTAGTCATTGAAGAAGCGGGTTACGGCCAGTACCATTGGACGGATGCCGGCCGCGCGTATCTCCTGAAGAAGAGAGATACCGTCCAGCTCGGTTAGCATCAGGTCCAGCACAATAATCTCCGGCTTTTCCTCCAGCGCTACCTTCAGTGCATCCCTTCCGTTGCAGCATTGGACGATTTTGTAGGCATCGGATAACACCTCGTCCAGCGCTTGGCGGAATTCATAGCTGTTGTCTACAATCATCAGGGTTAAGCCTTCCAAATTCGTCACACCTTTGCATAGAGTTCTATACCTTCCTTCCGCTGAGCCGGGGGAGCCGGGGAATTCTCAGCCAAATTCAGATATGATAGCATTGTCACAAGAAAAGAATAACACAATATGTAAAATATTTCAATTCATAGCAGTTCGACAAATATCGACATTTTTCGCCGGTTTTTCGTCGGCAAGCCATTTAAGGAAAAAGCCGCCCGGTGGAAAGAAAAGGAGCCGCTTCGCATTGCGAGGCAGCTCCTTGTGCGGGAATGAATGAAAATCCCGGAATTGAAGAATTACTTATTGCCGAAGAAATACTTGAACCACTCGTCGTAGTCACCGCTCTGGGGCATATTGGGCTCCGTGGCGGCGGTGGAGGCGCTGCTGTCGATATTCTGGGGCTTTTCGTCCAGGGTGATATCCAGGGTGATGCGCTCACCGGAACGAATCACGGTAATGGTGGTCTTGTCGCCGGCCTTGAAGCGGCGCAGGGCACGGGTCAGCTCATTGGTGCTGCCCACATCGGTATCGCCCAGCTTGATGATGATGTCCTTGGGCTGGATACCAGCCCGGTCGGCGCTGCCGCCGCTGACAACCGTGGCAACATACGCACCGGTGGGCATACCATACAGCTTAGCGGCAGCGGCATCCGTATCCTGGACGGTAACGCCCAGGTAGGCACCGGTGACATAGCCGTAGGCCTCCAAATCATCAATGATGCCCATCACATCGTCAATGGGGATTGCAAAGCTGATGCCCTCAATCACGGCACCGGAGGAGGTGGTTCCGGAATACTTGGCAGAGGTGATGCCCACCACCTCGCCGTACATATTAAACAGCGGGCCGCCGGAGTTGCCGGAGTTGATGGCGGCATCGGTCTGAATCATGTTGATGGTGGTGTTGTCGGTGGTGACCTGGCGGTCCTTGCCGCTGACATAGCCCACGGTTAGGGTAGCGGTCAGAGAGCCCAGGGGGTTGCCAATGGCGCACACCATATCGCCGATGGCCAGATTGTCGCTGCTGCCGATTTTCACGGCGGGCAGATTGGTGGCCTCGATTTTCAGCAGAGCCACGTCGTTCAGCTTGTCCGAGCCAATGACCTTTGCTTCATACTCGTCGCCGGTGGACAGGGTGACCTGCACAGCGCTGGCATTTTCCACCACATGGCAGTTGGTAACTACATATCCATCCTGGGAGAGGATGAAGCCGGAGCCGCCGGAGCTTCCTGTGCGGGTCTGGCCATAGGCAGTGGTCTGCACCGTGGCAGACACGGCAACAACGCTCTTGGCATTGTTTTCATACACCATTTTGGGGGTCTGTGCGCCCTCCGGGGAGACAGCGTAGGTAACGTTGGTTGCGGTGATGCTGTCCGGCACGGCGGCTTCGGGCTGCTTCTGGCTGACGGCACCGGCATCCGCCTGGGCCTTTTCCTCCCAGCGGCTGGTCAGCACCCCATAGGTCAGGCAGCAGCTTCCGGCCACCATGGCCAGCACCAGCACCACGCTCAGCACACTGCGCAGTGCATTGCGGCGCTTTCTGGGCTGCTTGGGGGCGTTGGTTTCATTCTGAGAATTGGTTTCCTGAGGCCCTTGCTCCTCGGGGAAATTGGTTTCAAAGGTTTCCATGGAGATTCCTCCTTGTTTTTTTGATTTGTTTACACCATAGCCCCCACATGTGAAAAAAGTATGTACGCAGGAAAAACGTATTTTGAAATTCCGAAAAATAATGTATTTTCCGGAAAAGGGAACGCCGCCGTCTCCCATCCGGCAAGAAAGGGAACCGCATGGGCTCCCTTTCTCTTCGGTGTTCAGGAAACAGAGAATCCAAAGGGAAGCATAGCGCTTCCCAATCCATTCTTTATTTTCTGCGGAAGGACTTGCAGTCAGTGCACTGGTCTACCGTGGGGTTGGACTCGTGGGTGCCCACCAGAATCTTGTCCAGGGTGCAGTAGTTTTCGCCGGTGCAGTGGTTGGCACACTCCTGGACGGTGCATTCAACGCATTTGTTGGCATGACAGTTCATTGGTTTTCCCTCCTTCTTCTGTTTTCGGGAGTAGTATGGACGGTTTTCTCCGGAATATACCCCCGGCGAAATCCATAAAAGCCGTATTGCATAATTGTGAAATCTGCTAAACTTCATATGCATACTTGCTTTTTTTCAGCAACATTGTTATGATTGGCCTATAAGCCAATGGCCTATAGGCCAAAAGGGGGAGATTGTCACGTCGCTTACCAATGTCAGCGAATCCACACGCCAGCGGATTTTGCAGGTGTGTGTTCGTCTGTTCCTGGAAAAGGGATATAAAAAAACAACCATGAGCGAAATACTCCGGGAAAGCGGAGTGTCCAACAGCAGCTTTCAGAATATATTTCATACCAAGGACGGTGTGCTCTCTGAACTGGTGGAGTTCATGTTCTCCTACCAGTTCGGCACGGCCCGCTCTGCCGTTGGGAGCTTGCCCCCGGTGTGCGTTTACGCAGTAGAGACTGCCATTCAGCTGACCCTCACGGAGCTGAACGAAAATTTAAGGGAAATTTATATTGAGGCCTATACCCAGCCGAACATCGTGGATTATATCCAGCGCCATACGGCCCGGGAGCTGGAGGTGATTTTCGGCCCTTATCTGCCGGGGCTGTCCGGCGAGGATTTTTACCTGCTGGAAATCGGCTCCTCCGGCATGATGCGGGGCTACATGGCCCACCCCTGCGATGAAGAATTGACGCTGGAAAAGAAAGTATCCGGCTTCCTGAACCTCACCCTTCATGCCTACAATGTCCCTAAGGAGGAGGCGGAAAAGACCATTGCCTTTGTCGCATCCCTGGACATCCGCAAAATCGCCGAGGGTGTCATGCACCAGCTCCTCCAGACACTGATGATGAAATACCAATTCACCCTAGGCAGCACCCCCGCCCTCCAATGAACGGTAAACGCCCTTCGGGGCGATGAAAATCGCCCGCCCCCTTCCGGTTTCGCAAGCACCCGGTTGAATGGCAAAAGGTACCCACCTCTGAGT